>ULSH01003085.1_pt1 | contig 37134 bp, 30 predicted proteins | sample 1956151 | NCBI WGS metagenome assembly ULSH01 (sample SAMEA4835702, study PRJEB28245) | human gut metagenome | biome: gut microbiome; material: fecal sample | place: Denmark | collected 2008 | reverse complement strand
TTAAACTATAAAAAGAGACTGCCCAAACTTGTTAGACAGTCCCGATTATTCTGACTCTCACGACGCAAAAGTGCTGATCAATTACGCCGTGACGTTGCTCAGAGGTTTTTGAGATGGATGCGTTTGCCGTCGGCCTGAACAGCGTAGAGGGCGCATCCTTCCAGAGATATTGCTGAAGGTATGGAGAAATTCAGGAAGTTGGAGAAATATTTTATCTCTCCCGTTTCGCCGCCTTTTCTGATCTCTATGGCCACGGCGTTGCTGCCGTTAGTGATCTTGACGGTGCGTCCCGAAACCTCGGCCGACACGTTGGTCGCTACTTTGGGGTTGGAGGTGTAGGTCTTGTAATATCCTAAATCTCCAACCTGATTGTGGCGGTAATCGCTCGAAGGGAAGTCGGATGAAAGACGGTCCTCGATATACTGCATGGCATGCTTCGGTTTGGGGAACTGGGCCATATATTTCTTCGCCTCTGCTATCATGTCGGCGGTAACCTTATAGGAAAAAGTTCCGTATTGTTCAATGGTAGTGTTGACGGGAATGAAGAATCCCCACATCTCGAAGAAATCCGTCAGATTCTCGCCGGCCGCTTTCGAAGCCATTTTTGCGAATTCTATCTGTTTGAGTCCGGGATTTTCCCCTTCGCTGATTCCTTTTTCGCGCATGAGTTTGAACAGAGTCGGCCAGAAATCAGGCTTTATGCCGCAGCGGTGGTAGTAGTTCCATAGCTGCCAGTTCATTCTCAGGTGCGTCTCCGTGTCTTCGTTCATGTGGGTCGGATCTCCGAGATTATACCATGCCTCGCCGTTGACATAACGTCCGGTGGCAACTGCTTCCAGTCCGCGTCCGCGCGATTTGTATTTTCCGAGCTTGTAGATGATGTAGTTGGAGAACAGATTGTTGGACGATTCCGTGGATGAAGCCCAGTTTATGGCGCCCTGATGGACGTGGCCTATCTCGTGGGCCGGGCCCCATGCGTTGTCTTCTGCTGCCATCACGTTCTCTCTCAGCAAAATGTTGTCAAGATACGTATAGACGAAGGCGATTCTGTAGTCCGACGCCCACATGTAGGAACCTTCGGGTGATATGGCGAAGAGATGGTTGTTGAATTTCGACGGTCTGACGTCATCGATTCCCATCAGTTCCTGTTGCCAGCCGATTATATCGTCCCAGAGGTTGATGGCCGAAAGGATTGTCTGGGTCAGCTTGTTGCGGTGGAAGTAGAACATTATACGCTCGCCGCGCACACAGAAATATTTGTGGGTGGCCTTTCGGAGCAGCTCCGCATATTTGGCGTCGGTCTTGTGTTCCTTCAGGTCAAAGAATCCCGTCACTTTGCCGCTGCCGGGCAGAATGTGGATTTTTATTGGCTTCGCGTCGGGCGATGTCAGGTCGGTGTTATACATCACGAACAGCTGCCCCTGTTTATTCATGCGCAGTTTGTTGACGCCGGGACGCAGAAAATAGCTTTCTCCCGCTGCCTGGGTCTGTAGATAGCCGCCGGCATCCTCTTCCCAGATGCTCTGAAGCGAGATGTTCTGTCCGTGAGTGTCGCCTACGCACACGATCAGCTCGTCGCCTGCGTTGACGCAGATACCCGTCGGGTTGTCGAGCGACGAATATTTCTTGGTCATGAGTTTTACGGCCCACTCGTCGTTGTTGCTGTAGGGATCGTAGGAACGGATGCGGAACTCTTTCTCGTATGCGTCATAGGTGTTGGCGCGCAGAGAGCGGGCAACGTTTCTGAAACATTCGTCAAGAGCGTCGATCTGAGCGTCGGTCACTCCGCTCTTCAGTTCCGAGCACGTGATGTCCGTGAACACCCCGAGCAGTTTTTTCTCAAGAGTCTTTTCAGTGTTGGATCTGTAGAATTCCATTTCCGCGCAGCTCACGAAGTCGCCGAGACCGCTGTGGACTTCGATCTTGACGGCTGTAGGCTTCACGCTGCCCGGAATGTTGAGCATCGAGGGCGCTCCTTTCATGCCGAAATCATAGTCTCCAATCTTCTGGTAAGTGCGGCCGGCGTCCGTAGCGACGTAAAGCGAGATTTTGCCGAAGTTGCCGTTGCCATTGCGTGTGTAATAGACCAGATAGTCTATCACCTCCGTGCCGCTGAAGAAATATTCGAGCGACACCGGGAAATGGGCCGACACGCTCCACGGCGAATGATAGTGTGTGTCGTAGTTGCCGTCGATACTTTTGTCTATGTCCTGGCCGCGCTCACACTCCGATGCCTTCGCTCCGGTGGGCGTAACCTTAACGTCTGAGTCAACGACGAGGACTTCCTCAGCCGCCTGGGTGACGTTTATGGTGGCGAGTGTCTTACTTGTCGCGGTTGAGACAATGGTAAGCATGGCATTGCGTTTCTCATTGCCGGTGTTTTCGCTCACACGGATGGTTATGGCCGATTCGGTCTGGCTCAGGCGCTGCCTGTCGGCATTCAGCCATGTCGCGTTTCCTTTTTCGATTTTCCAGTCTTTAAGTTCCAGATCTGTATTGACTTTGATCTCAAGAGTCGCAGCGCTCTTTTCAAACGTTATGTCGCGGCTGTCGGCCGGGATCTCGAATTTTTCGTTACCCGAAAGCTGGGGCTCGTCCTTCGAATCTGAGCAGCCCACAATGACTGTCAGCACGAGGAACATGATTGTCACAATGGACTTGATACGAATCAATCTCATGGCGTTTAATAGTTTTTTAAAGGTGTATGATTATTTTGAATGTGATTTAAGGCTTTTGAGGAGAGAGGAGCCGACGGAGGCTTAAAGTCCCGATATCTCAGGGGCTATCAGGGAATAGCCGTTCTGGTTGGGGTGCAACCCGTCGCCAAACAGATGTTCGTCGATTTTCCCGTCGGGCAAAAGAAGTTTCCTGCCCGGATCGGAGAAAAGTACCTTCTTTTCGCGGGCCATTTCCGAGAGCTGCCGGTTTATTCCGCGTATGCGTATCTCTTTGCCGCGACGTGGCAGAATGCCTATGATTTTTATGACGGCCTCCGGCTGTCGGTAAGCTATGGCGTCGGTCAGAGTGGCGATACCGACTACTATTTCCTCGTCCGTATTGAAGTCAAGGTTATTGGTCCCGGCCAACACAACCACTTCCTCGGCTTTGAAGCCGTCGAGCTCGTCGTGATAAACGCGCCAAAGCATATTCTCTATTCTGTCCCATCCGCAGCCCATGTTTACGAAGCCGGCAGGCTCCATATATTTCGCCCATGACTGCGATCCGCTTTTCTTCCGGTGACTCGGTTCACCTCCCCAGTAGTGGCTGATTGAGTTGCCAATGATGACTTTGCGGGGGGCAATGCTGTCAGTGTGGCGGAGAATATCTTGATGGCGCTTCCTCCATTCGTAGGAATTGACATCGCGCCGCTGGGTCACGGCCGTGGTGGTAGGGCAGGTTCCGGCGGGTATATGGAGTATGTCGCGCAATTTTTTCTCGACGGCATCGGCCTGACGTTGCATTCCGAGGTCGGAAGGATGGATGTAATCTACCCAGCAGTCCGTGGTCATGCCTATCTCGTCAGCCGAAAGATAATGGAGATTTCCGTTCCCTTCCGCCTGCAGACGGTTGAAAGCGCGGCGAAGCGCGGCATTGGTCCTTTCCACCTCATTGAAGGCGGTCGTGTCTGTCTTCATGTTGGAGTAGCCTATGTGCTCTACAAGAAGAATCGGAGTGTCTTTGCTATCTCTGAGCTTTCTGACGGCATTGTAGGCGAGATTTTCCACTTCCTCCGCGCTGTGGCCGGTCAGGTTCGGCATGCAGTCGAGAATATATATTCTCGCGTCTGTTTCGCCCATCAGCTCTGTTATTCCGGGGGCGAGAAGCCCGTTGCCCGAGAAACCGAGGTTTATCAGAGGATAGTCGAGACGTCGCTGAAGAATCGTGGTCCACGCCATTCCCGGGCGTGAGGCGCAGGCACCCTGTGCTATGGATGTCCCATATACGACAATCGGCTTTTCGGGCTCTACCGGCATGAATTCAAAGGCCGCGTCCTGCGGGGTGCCGATTTCGAGCCATTTGACGCTGTTGTAGAGAGGAAGGTAAAGACGGAATTCGTAGCCGCGCCCGTAGCGTTTGTTGGCGACGGTGCTTTTGAACGTATATGTGATGGTGTCGCCGAATGAGTAGCGGCCCCAGCAACGTTGCCAGTCTCCTTCGGCATCGATTCTGTAGAGATCGACCCCCGAGACGCCTGTCGCCGGCATGTGGATCATGCTTCTGCCTCCGCCAACAGTGTAGCGGACGCGTATCTCCTTCGCGTCCGTACGGAAATAGAGGGCGAGGCCCGATGAATTGCGTGAAAGAGCCCAGACATCTTTTGTCACTTTCTGCTGGGCGCGTTCGGGCAGACGGGCGTAGCTCTTGCCTGTTTCATCGGGAAACGCCTGATTCTGTACGACCGGGAAGCCCGCGTCCATAGGATTATGCCATTTCCACTGAGCGGCGACTGACAGCGAAAGTAGCAGGGCGAGAAAAGTGATAATGCTCTTTTTCATCGGTATATTCTGTTATTGATTGGTAAGACGGTTGATTCTGAGAGTGCCGTCGGAAGAAATGCTTACTGATATGTGGCCGGTGATGAAGCGTGTGGAATGGATCTCGCGGGTCAGAGGATAGATGGTGACTTCCGCATTGTCGGTAAGTTCAAACACACTCATCGGATATGTCTTGCCTTCGAATGTGATGGCATGGGCTGCTATACGTTTCATGGCTCAGCGGAATTTTTCTTTCAGGCGTCCGGGGCGCATTACGCGTGTCTCGTCGATCGGAGTAAGCTTCCGGCTATCCACTTTCAGCTCTTTCGGAGGAGTGTTCAGCGGCATCAGCGGCTGCTTCTCGGATATGTCCTTTCTGATCTTGTGCTGAGTGCGGTTGTCGAACTTGCTGACTGTCCCGCGCGCGTCGCGGTAATGTCCTCCCCATCTCGTGCGCATCAGGGAGATGGAGTCGATGAACACCGTCTCGCCTGTTGAGGGCGTATAGGAAATGGTGCCATAGACCTTTTGGGCGTGACGTGCGGAATCGAGAGCGAATGTCAGTTCGTGCCACCCGTCGCCGGGCATCGAACGCGATATGTATTCCATTGTTCCGTCGGAATATTCGGCGGTTATATTGTAGTTCAGAGGGCCGTTGTTGTTATGGATTTTTGACCGCAGCATATAGACGTCGCCGTTTTCCCAGTTCATGTCGGAGTTGAGGGCGAACGTGATGATGTCGTTGGGCATGGAGGTTGTGAAGCGGCGCCAGCGCATACCGGGCCACACATCTACCGAGTCGCCCTGAAGGTTGACTGACATTTCCGTGATTCCTTCGGTCGATGACCCTGCAACATCCTGAGCTTTTTCAAGGCGTTGCTCGAGCAATTCGATGGTACGGTCATACACCTCCATGTACTTTTCGAGATTGTAGCCGTACCACTTGAAAGAGGAATCCACTTCCGCGCGGGTAACATCGTGCTTGATATACACCGACTGGAGGAATGCTCTTTTCGAGGAATCGGTGGCAAAGGCGCGGCCGTTGGCGTCGGCCACGCTCTCGGCCTCGTAGATGTCAGCCAGAAGTTCCGCCATCTCCTCTTTTGAAAGCACACCCGACGGGCGCCTCGAACAGGCGCCGGCCACTATGGCCGCTGCCAGAAGAGAAAATAGCAATATGCGCGTGTCAGGCTTTCTCATCGGATGAGTCGCTGGTGTCGGAAGAGGAGAGCGTAAGCTGGCGGGGATAGAAGATAAGCACAGCTATCATGCCGCATGAAATAGCGGCGTCGGCCAGATTGAATACCGGCTGGAAGAAGAGAAACTCCTGTCCTCCCACTCCGGGCATCCATCCCGGCCATGTGAAGGAGAACAGAGGGAAATAGAGCATATCGACCACGCGTCCGTGGAAGAGAGTGGCATATCCGCCGCCGGGGGGAAACATCTGGGCCACTTCCGGCGGCATGGGATTGTTGAATATGACGCCATAGAAGACACAATCGATGATGTTGCCTATCGCGCCGGCTATGATCAGTGCCAGACACACGAGGAAGCCGGTCTTTACGGCAGCCATTCCTTTGATGCGTACAAGCACCCATATCAGGCCGGCGGCGAGCACGAGGCGGAATATGGTCAGGAAAATCTTCGGCCCGAATTCCATGCCGAAAGCCATTCCGTTGTTCTCTATGAAATGGAGATGGAACCAGGAGGTGATCTCCAGATCTTCATTGAGATAGAAATGTGTCTTGACCCAGATTTTCAGAATCTGGTCCAGGATGATGACCGTCAGGATTATTGCGGTGGCTATCAGGCCACGGTGGCCTATGTGGTTTCCGGCTGTGGCCGGAGACGGGGAATTGGTTTGTGGCATTGTGCGGGTAGGTTGGGTTGAGGGATGATGCCTGCGGTTCAGCGCCCCTGTTGCTGCTTTGCCTCGATGGCAAGAGTGGCATGGGGAACGGCGCGCAGTCTTTCCTTGGGAATAAGTTTCCCGGTTACGCGGCAAATACCGTAGGTCTTGTTTTCGATACGGACCAGAGCGGCCTGCAGATGATTTATGAATTTCAGCTGCCGTTCGGCCATTCGGCCTGCCTCCTCCTTGCCGAGGGTCATGGCTCCCTCTTCGAGAACCTTGAAGGTCGGTGAGGTGTCGGCTGTATCGTTGCCTTCGGTGTTCGTTATGTAGGCGCGGTAAAGATCATAGTCGCGCTGTGCTTTCGCGAGCTTGTCGAGAATCAGAGTCTTGAATTCCTGCAGCTCCTCGTCTGAATAACGTGTCTTTTCACTCATGATGCTGATGAATTGGATGTGACCTACTGATGAATGTATCTGGATTTATCAGCATAACGCAATGGCCACGGGAAGGTTCACTCCGTCGATGTCAAGGGTTTCCACGCCATCGGAGCCCTCGGCCACCGGTTCCACGGTCAGAGTCTCGGCAAGCACCTGACGCGAGATATATGATGCGTATTCGCGGATGGCCTCTTCTGTCTCGGCTACGGGAGCGAATACGAGCGATATCTTGTCGGTTATGTTGTAGCCGCGGTCTTTGCGGATATTCTGGATGCGGTTGACGATTTCGCGCGCAATACCTTCGCGTCGCAGTTCCGGGGTGACTGTTATGTCAAGCGCCACGGTGATATTGCCTTCGTTGGCCACGAGCCATCCGGGAATATCTTCCGAGATAACATCGACGTCGGCCAGTTCGACTGTGACTTTTTCTCCGTCGAGGTCAAGATCGATGTTGCCGTCGCGTTCGAGTCCGGCTATCTGGGGCTGGGTAAGGTTCTGGATGGCGGCTGCGACTTTTTTCATCGACTTTCCGAATTTCGGACCGAGTTTCTTGAAGTCGGGTTTCACTTTCTTCACGAGCACTCCGGCATCGGCTGCCACTGTTTCGAGTTCCTTGACGTTGACTTCGCCGAGGACCAGAGGCGTTATCGAGCGCAGGTCGGCCATGAGAGCCTCGTCGCCTGCGGGAATCATGATGCGCTGAAGCGGCTGGCGCACCTTGATTTCGGCCTTGCGGCGCAGAGAGAGGACCATGGAGGTGATGCGCTGGGCGAGGGCCATGCGGCGTTCGAGGTCCTTGTCTATGACGCTGTCGTCAGGCTCGGGCAGCATGGCAAGATGTACCGAACGGTCGCTGCGTGTCAGGTCGGTGTAGAGACGGTCGGCATAGAAGGGCGCTATCGGAGCGATCAGCATGGCTACAGTGGTCAGACAGCTGTAGAGGGTCTGATAGGCCGCGAGCTTGTCTGCGTCCATCTCCTTGCCCCAGAAACGTTTGCGGTTGAGGCGCACATACCAGTTCGAGAGGTCGTCGTTGACAAAGTCGCTTATCGCTCTGGCCGCTTTAGTCGGTTCGTAATCGTCAAGAGCCTCTTCGACAGTCTTTATCAGAGTGTTGAGCGAAGAGAGAATCCATCGGTCGATTTCCGGACGTTCGGCAACGGGTATCTGTGCTGCCTCCGGATCGAAGCCATCGACATTGGCGTAAAGGGCGAAGAACGAGTATGTGTTGTGGAGCGTCGCGAAGAACTTGCGGGCTACTTCGCGAACGCCCGACGGATCGAATTTCAGGTTGTCCCAGGGAGAGGAGTTTGAAATCATGTACCAGCGCAGAGGGTCGGAACCGAATTCCTCTATGGCAGCGAAAGGATCGACGGCATTACCCTTGCGTTTCGACATCTTGTCGCCGTTCTTGTCAAGAACCAGACCGTTGGAGATGACTGCCTTATATGCGACGGAATCACGGACCATGCCCGCTATGGCATGGAGGGTGAAGAACCATCCGCGGGTCTGATCGACGCCTTCGGCAATGAAATCGGCCGGGAAAAGCTCTCCTGACTCGACGCCTTCCTTGTTTTCAAACGGATAGTGGTTCTGGGCGAAAGGCATCGCGCCTGAATCGAACCAGACGTCTATCAGGTCAAGCTCCCTGTGCATCGGCTTGCCGATGGAGCTGACGAGGACTATGTCATCGACGTATGGACGGTGGAGGTCAATGCGGTCATAATTCTCCTTCGAGTAGTCGCCCGGAATGAAGCCACGGTCTTTCAATGGGTTCGAGGTCATCACGCCCGCTGCCACGGCTTTTTCAATCTCGTCATAGAGCATTGCCACGGAGTCGATGCATATCTCCTCGTCGCCGGCTTCGGTGCGCCAGATAGGAAGGGGAGTGCCCCAGTAGCGGCTGCGCGAGAGGTTCCAGTCCTGAAGATTCTCCAGCCATTTGCCGAAACGGCCGGTTCCGGTTGACTGTGGTTTCCACTTGATCGACTTGTTGAGCTCCATCAGTCGTTCGCGGACTGCGGTGGAACGGATGAACCAGCTGTCGAGCGGATAGTAGAGCACGGGCTTGTCCGTGCGCCAGCAGTGGGGATAGCTGTGGACATGCTTCTCGATTTTGAACACTCCGTCATGTTGCTTCAGCCACATGCAGATCTCCACGTCGAGAGTTTCGTCCTTGTCGGTCTTCGTCGGATCGTAGGCGTTCTTGACGAACTTGCCCTGCCAGGGAGTGTACTCCTCCACATTGACCATTTCGCTGACGAATTTCGGATCGAGCTCGTCGAGCATATAGAAGCGGCCCTTCAGATCAACCATCGGACGGATGTTTCCGTCGCGGTCTATGAGGTGAAGGGGCGGTATGCCGTTCTGACGGGAGACACGAAGGTCGTCGGCACCGAACGTTCCGGCGATATGGACGATACCCGTACCGTCGTCGGTCGATACGTAGTCGCCCGGAATGACACGGAAAGCTCCCTCGCCGGGATTGACCCAGGGGATGAGCTGACGGTAATGTAGTCCTACGAGATCCGTGCCTTTCTTTTGGGCCACGGTCTGCCAGGGTATGAGTTTGTTCCCTTTTTCATAGTCTCCGAGAGCCAGATCCTTGGCTTTCTCGTTGAACATGGAACCCATCAGTGCGTCAGCGACAACAACGGTGATCGGTTCGCCGCTGTAGGGATTGTAGGTGCGCACTATGTTGTAGTCGATGTCTGGACCGACAGCAAGCGCCGTGTTCGAAGGAAGAGTCCAGGGAGTCGTGGTCCATGCAAGTATGTAGGGTTTTCCCCATCCCTTCATCTCTTCGGGAATATCGGTCAGTTCGAACTGAGCCACGCAGGTGGTGTCCTTGACGTCGCGGTAGCAGCCTTCCTGATTGAGCTCGTGGGAGCTGAGACCGGTTCCTGCGGCGGGAGAGTAGGGCTGTATGGTGTAGCCTTTGTAGAGAAGGCCTTTGTCGTAGATCTGACGCAGAAGCCACCAGACGGATTCTATGTAACGGTTGTCGTAGGTGATATATGCTTCCTCCATGTTGACCCAGTAGCCCATCTGCGAGGTGAGCGACTCCCATTCGCGGGTGAACTTCATCACCTCGCTGCGGCAGGCGGCGTTATATTCATCAACGGAGATTTTCTTGCCTATGTCCTCCTTGGTGATGCCGAGGCTCTTTTCCACTCCGAGTTCGACGGGGAGTCCGTGTGTGTCCCAGCCGGCGCGGCGTTTTACGTGGAAGCCGCGCATGGTCTTGTAGCGGCAGAATATATCCTTGATGCTGCGCGCCAGAACATGATGGATGCCGGGGCGTCCGTTGGCCGACGGCGGCCCTTCAAAGAACACGAACGACGGAGAGCCTTCGCGCTCTTTCAGCGACTGCTCGAAAAGATTCTGTTCCTGCCAGCGCGACAGGACATCCTTATTGACGGAAGAGAGGTTGAAATTATCGTAAACGTTGAATTTTTTCATTTGTCGTTTGGACTGAATGATGGTTTTTAAGGGGCCTTCCACAGCCCCCTGCTTTTCAAATTGCAAATTTAAGGCTTTTTATTTGATTGACAATAGTCTCGCTTGATGAAAAACAAAGAAAAAACTACGCGCTTTGCGTTGTCGAAAACAATATGACGGGAGTTACGCAAAAACCTTCGTGCCGATATTCTCCAACGAAGGTCTCTCTTGTCTGGGTTTATCTCTAACTGATAGTGGATGATAACGGACCTCTTTCAAACAGCTGTTACTGTTATCGTCTATGCGATTTTGCCAAGCTCGATTTCTGACTTTAGAAACTGAAAAATATAGACTGCTCCCTGGTAATAGAGACCGCATTCGGGGTCGTTGAGTTTGGTGAAAGTGGCTGAGGCATATAACTCATCAAGGGCCCGGCGTATATCCCACCCGTATTCTTCCATGAGCATCTCGGTCAGTTCGGTCGCAAGACATTCTATTTGAAATTGTATATCCTGTGTCATGGCTCAATGTGTTTTAAAAGTTTAAGGCTACATTGGAGCCGTGATATAGACGGATCATATAAGCCCTCCTTTTCGGTTACAGATTATCTGAAGATCTGATACGGCATCGTCAATTGAAAGAGTATGCTCGGCAGTATAACAGTCAAGAAGAAAATCTATGCCGGAGAAATGGCGCAAATAAGCGTAGGCTTGCTGATTGGAGAGATTGAATCGCTGGGCAAAAGCGCTGACGCACGTCACCACATACTCGATCCGGTCAAATATTTCTTTCTTTTCCATACCTATGCTTTTTGCGTTTGATGTAAAGTTAAACATAATATTTGACATGGCAATAAAGTATTTTTGGAAAAAATTTGAATATGACGAAAGGCGAGGATATGCTTTTTGCAAGGTCAGAAATTTAAACAGAAATCCTCCGGAATATGGCCGTTAAAGCTATGATTCCGGAGGATCGTATGAATTTGAGATGGGATCTATTTATTCCCACTCGATAATGCAGAAATGTTGATTATCAATATTATAAGTTGAATTTATCATTGGCAGGGTACGTTTTTAGGGTACAATTATAGAAAACTGGTTGAGGTTAATCATCTGAAGGTTAGCTTCATTTCAGAGATTTCAAATGAAATAATCTGAAAATAGCACCTCAACAATTTCTCTGCAAAGATAGTGAATTTTACTGGATATATCACTATGAGATAGAGCCTATTGTGTCAATGATTTCTCTTGGCGTGTTGGCTATAATGATTTCAGAGTTATGTTTCAGTTCATCATTTCCCCATACACAACCAATAAAATCTATCCTTGAATCTTGACAAGCTTTATAATCATCTACCTCATCGCCAATGTAAATTATGTCTGATTTTGAAATGTTGAGGTTTTGTAAAATATTGGCTAAAGCAACCTGCAACACCTTTTTCTTTCGTGATAAGTTTTCCATTGGATAACCCTGCCGATAGCCATAAACATTTTCTAATGGTATGTTGAGGTTGAAATACTGGATAACCTTTTTTATTGTGGAACCAACATTGCCACTCACAACATATATAATGTGTTGTTCTGATAATTGCTCTATAACCTCTCTTATACCATCAAATACGGAAAACTCAGAGATGTGTTTCTGCACCTCTTTATAATTCTTTCCATATTGTTTTGCTATGGATGAGTCTACCAGTGTCATATCCATATCAAACAAAATAACTTTTTTGCAGTCAGTTCCCATAGTGCAAAGTTAGTTATAATCTACGTTTATAACATTCACTTTTAGCTGATTTATTATAAAAATGAAAGTCGTTAATGCCTTTAATGACTTCAACGACCTTCATTTATAAGGTATATTGCGTTATTTCAGTGAGTTACGCTGATTCTGCAATATTCACTTCTGTGCAGTTCTGAATATTAGTCATATTCTGATTTCTCTATAAAATGGAATGTTGCTCCACCGTCATCCCAAAATCCCCAAATTCTCACTGCTAATTTCTGACCTCCATAAAACGTATATGTCTCATGGGTAGAAGGTCTAACTTCTATTTTTTTGTCAATGTATTTGCCGTTTGAGTCCAAAACAAGAATCAATCCTTCACACCCATTACGTTCTATATTCTTGAAAATCCACTTTTTACCTTCGGGCACAACCAATATTTTGGAATCAATATTCCCCAATAAGCTTCTATATTTTTCAGGTTGATCGAAATAATGTCCGTGTGAACTGGAGACTGAACTGTATTTAACAAATCCGTCTGACCCTTTATTATAATGTATAGAAACATTGATTTCAGACCCTAATCTGCGTTGCTCCTCAATTCGCTGTTCTTCAAATCGTTTCTGTTCTTCTCGCTCTTTGTTCTCTCTGTTCCTTTCAATAGTTTTTGTCTCTATTATTTTGGCAATCTTATCAAAATCTTGCTGTGAAAACGTTGAATTGCCGTTGAGGTCTACATATCCATAAATAGTAATGTCATCAGCGTAATAGCCTTCATTATCTTTGGAACTAATCTTTGCCAATGCAATTCCATCGCTAAAATCACTCAAATAGGAATACTTTGCAGGAATTGGGATAGTTCCATCTGGACTCTTATAACCGACCTTCTCATCTTGAATGAATCTGACTAAGCCATGATTATCTGTGTTAGATACCGTGGCATAATTAGCGTTAGATACCTTAGCACCGTTTTTGTCAATAAAAAATGTCTGTGCTTCCTTACCAGTCATATAAGAAGTCCATACAGCACAAACGCCATTATTAAAACAAGGTAATTGGAGAGTGTCTTTTGCTGCTCCTTCAAACTCCACGCCGTAATAAAAATTACCTTTAAGGACTATTTCCCCATTTTTATTTATGAATTGGACTGCGGGTTTTACAGGCGCTTCTACACAGGCTAAGCCTTCTGAGAATCTGCCTGGCTTTATAGAATATTTACATGGAATTACCAATGTTCCCTCATGATTGATATATCCCCATTTATTGCCTTTTCTGACTGCTGCCATACCCTCACTAAAAGGCGTAAGTTCATCATATTGGCGAATTGCCTCACTGAATTTTGGCGTGATTTGTATCTGAATTTCTTCAGATGTAGTTGCAGGCTTATTGTCAATATTTAACAAGAAGAATGCTCCAACTGCAATCACTGCAATGATGGCAACAACAATGCTGAATATTACAATCTTACGCTTGTTATTGTTTTTTATAGGATGTCCACATTCAGGACAATATGCCGCCCGACTTGATACCGTCTTGCCACATTCGGGACATTGGATTAACGCCATGTTAGAAATATTTTATAGTTCTGTTTTCGGTGAACTTATGCTCACCAATGAATTTTTTTCTGCCTGCATCATCAATCTCATATTGAGTTCTTGATACATTCCGTTTTATCCAGTTGTCGTGACCATCAAATTCATAATCAGAATATGTGTACGTGGTTAAAAGAAATTCATAACCTTCAAGATCATGTTGTTCAGTCTGCTTGGTTTGTAATAATCCCTTTTCATCATAAACATAGGTAGTTTTACCTAAGAATGAATCACTTTCAGCACTTGAAATTTTTTCATTATCCCACGTGTATTTAAGTTCAGCCAATCCATCCATATCTGAAAGTTCATTATGAATGATAATATAACCGTCTTTATTCCTTTCATATTTTTGACAGTCCTTTATGTCGGGAAACATTTGGATTCCCATTTCATCCCATTTTGGCATATTAGACCACATGCCTTTTTCGTTGAATGAAATGTTTTGGGGTGTGTCCCATTCGTTTTCATTGGCTATAAACTCACACGATTTTACATTATCGTATAGGTCAAAGAATGCCAAGTCTGGAGAGTTATATGAACGTGGATTGGATTCTGTGATTTCTGTGTTATTGGTTTCAACAGAATCAGTCTGTTTTTCTGATTTGTTATTGCCACAAGACACAGCTACAAGTGTAATAATGGCAATGATTGCTACATTGATATAGTTTTTCATCTCTTTGTGGTATTGAGTAATTGGCAACGGCAAGCACGGCTTGCCGGTACCAATTACGTTTTTACTTTATGGGAAGGGTTATTGTGCCGTTTACAGTGAAAGACTCATACCTTGCATCAAACTTTGCGTTGTTGAAAGTTATAGTGATGCTTTTATTGGTTTTTTCTTTGACTTTTACAGAAGTGTTGGAGGATGGTACTGCCATGATTGCTTCGTCAGTAGTCCAGTTCAGTTCAAAATTTTCATCTGTAAGGAGGGTGCCAGTAGAAACTTCGTCCCAGTTTAGGATTAAAAATCCAAGCGAACAGTCGTTGTTTGAAACAAGACAATAATATTGATCACCGTCCACGTTTGCCATTGGATTGCCAAAAGCATACTTTTGACCATCGATGGTGAGTTCCATTTTACAAGTTGTGGGGTCGTTGGGTTCGTCATCGTCATCGCCACAACTGGTAAGGGCAAATGACATTGTGGCAAAGAGAGCCACAAAGAGAAGGTAAAGATATTTCTTCATCTTACTTTTCTTTTTGCATCTATGGCTCTACGATGCTGTTAAAGTGTTGTTGATTGGTTTAGACCCATCAAAGAAGTGGAGCCACTTTCCACTCATTCTTTGATGTGGGCCTAGGATTCCCATGAAATACGAATAAGTGATAGCAACTCCACTTTGACCGTATATCATGGTGTGATGATACAAGCCAAAGAGAGCGTACTTCCTTATCGTTCTGTATTTCATTTGGTGAAGTTTCCTAGGTTTCATCAAAAGAACGATGCGAAAACGCTTCTTCAATATGTCCGTGACTCCTTTTGAAATCACAGTGCAAAGTTAGCGATTTTCTTTGGAAATACGCTCTTATTATGGCGATTATTTAATAGGTGCTACTTAAAAATCTAACAAATCATAGGTCTCAAGTAACTCTTTTTCTCGTAGTCCAAGATAGATTTTTGTGATTTGGACTGAACTATGATTAAATAGTTCTGAAAGTTTTACCAGTGCCATCTGTGCGTTTTCTCCACTTGATTCAAAAATTTTCCTGCCAAATGCTTTCCTCAACGAATGGCATGAAAAGTTATCAATTTTGACGTTATAACGCTTCTTAATCTCTTTCAGACGTACATTGATTCTCTGCGTTGACATTACCATATTTTTACGAGATAGGAAACAAGCATCGTTCATATCAGAGATTTTAAGAGCCTCAAAACACTGTTTAATATGCTTCTGAAAATCTGCATTGATTTTAACTACACGTCTCTTGCTAGTTTTCTGCTCATTGATAACAAACTTATCATCATCCAATAACATACTCCATGTGAGTTTTCTTAAATCTGAAACACGCAGACCAAAGAAACACCCACAACCAATAAACAAACTCATTCTGTAATCTCCATCTCTATATAACTTTCGTATGAGATTGAGCATGGTGTTCCATTCCAAGTAATCTGCTGTTGTATGTGAGTTAAGTACGCTCATTTTCGTGGATTTTCAATTTGAGTGAATAATATTATTGTCACGTTTATATCAAGTGTCTGATTTTGAAGTCATATTCAAATCTATGAATTTGTGAATATTGAGGGAGGCAGGTTTACCTCCCTCATTCCAGTTTCAGAATACCTGCACCAAGTTTTCCCATCTGAAACTTCTCCATTCGCCCACCTCAACATCAAAATATGCTGTTGTCTTATACGCTTCCCTGCTCACACCTCTGCCATTTGTTTTAGCTTTAGCTATATTGTGTTGAGTCGTGCCCCACGCCTCACGAAAAGAGCCATCCTTTTTCTTGAAAATAAAGTGTGCTATGCCAGTTGACAGTTTCACTTTGAGAGTATCAATCAACATAGCTTTCATTACTCCCATTTCATTGGACTGAGTACGTGTAGCAATTACAAAGGCTCTTGTAGCTGTTGTATTGTTGATGACGATAGCGTTTATCATATCTGAGTCTGTTTATGAGTTGTTGTTTCTGTTTGACGATGCAAAGGTATTACAAATATTAAATACCTGCAACTTTTGACAGCTAAAGAATCTTAAAAAGATGACATTATTTTATTTGATGTAATATTGTGCTTATCTTTGCATTCAAAATCAAGAAAAGTATGCCAGCAACATCAACATTAGAAAAAGTAGAACGTACTGTTATACACCTTGAAATAGGTGGAGAACATCATTATTTTGGTAGCATAGCCAATATGTTTGAATATTATACACCTCAACAGTTGGGCATCTCCTATGGTGCATTACGTAACTATGGGTTATCCCGTGAAAAACCTTACACGAATAGTAAATGTACCATTCGCAAAGGTCAGTTGTTATCCAAAAGTGGAGGTAGGGGTAGAAAGAAACAAATTGATTAGCTTGCCAGTTTGTTATATACTTTCTCTATTGTCTCTTGTTGGAGGTCATAGCTGATAATATCTCTTTCCCATTGGTGAGTTATCCATTTCTCTACATTATCTGCCAGTTCTCCCCAGTGTTCGCTATCTATATAAAAATCTGCTTTATCCAGTAAATCGTTAACTACACACTTGAATTGTTGGGAGTTTAGTGGGGATTTTACATTGTGTATATTGGTAGTGTGGTATTTCTCCATCATTTCCTTTGTGATTTTATCTAATGTAATATTCCAACCTGCCCGATCGTGCATTGTTGATGCTTCTGAGAGTTGAGAGTGATAATCTTCAATTTCTGACATTGGAATGTGTTTCTGTGCCAGTTCTAATATACCTTCAATGTTGGAGCGTTTATCCAGTGCAACGATATAATCTGACTCTTGTTGGTAATCTGCTAACAGTTCTTCAATTCGTTTCTTATACTCATCATACAGTGGAGATTTCGTTATTACGCTGTTGTCTATAGTAATATTGTTATTTTTATTTATAATGTTATCTATAGTTGTGGTACAGTCTTGTACTATCAACTCGCTATCTTGATGGTACGATACTGTACTATCATTTTCTTTCTGCTGATACGATATTGTACTATCTTCAATCTTCTTTTTGCTGGTTCTTTTCGCAGTTCTTATCATTGGAGATTGTATGAGTTGAGGTATTTTCATATCATTGTAAGTAGCTATCTTATCCCAACAGATACGATAATAATTTGCCTGCTTACCTCCCTTACTGGATATAATATGTATGAATCCTGCTGCTTGTAAGGTTTGTAATATCAATCGAATATCTTGTAAATTTTTCTTTCTAAAACTATCTGCAAACTCTTTGATAGGTTTGTAAAAACTGCCATCTTTCCCAATCTTCTTATGCTCTATCCAGTAACTTTCTTGCTGTATGAGTATAGATAACATTTTTAATAAATCACTATCAAGAACGAAAATGAGTTTAGTGGGTAATCTTGTAAATTGTATTTCTTCCATATCCATTTCAAATTAAGTTAAACATTTTATTTCAAGTCTTTAGGTTTGTTTGGAACTGTTTTCCAATACTCTTTCATTCCGTTGGAGATATTTTCCTTATGAGTCGTTCCTTTGCTTCTACCTTTTAGTTTTTGACTAATTTTCTGCTTTGTAGCATCATCTAATTCTCTGTACTGTCTTTTATTGTTCATCATATCATTTATTTATAGTTTTATTTTTCATATATACTATAAATATCAGTAAGTACAAAAAACATAGATGCCTTAGTAGGTTATTTTTCAAAATTCCAGAAATTTTTGAGTTGACTACGGCATACGGTTTGACCTTATCAACCCTACTATCAGTAAGTTCTGTAAGCACGGATACGCAGATAGTGAGCACATTGAAAAAGTGGATGTTAACTGAATCAACACCCACTTAAATGCTACTTAATGTATTTTGCTACAGCAATGATAGAGTATGGTAAGAAAATTATTGGAAATATTCTCTTGCCATTTCAGCCATCTCTGTTTTTGAAATGCAGATATATTTTCGGAAATTTTCTTCAGTAGTGTGTCCAGTAAAGTTCATCACCATACGGGCATCCTTACAGCGCAAATAAAGGTTTGTAGCAAATGATCGTCGTGCCGTGTGGCTACTGATTAGTTCATACTTTTTCTTTTCTTCAATCACAATCTTACCACCAACATTCTTTTTAACATAGATGGTTTGGTCTATCCCTGCCAACTTACCTATTTTTTGAAGTTGAGCGTTGAATTTGCCCTTTTCTCTTGGAATAGGAAACTTGCCTTTATACTTCTTGTAGATTTCAATTACAGTAGAGGTAAGAGGGACTAATACAGTTGCGCCAGTCTTATGAGTGTGTACCTCAACAGTTCTATTTGTTAAATCCCAGTTGGATTTATTCAATGAAGAAAGGTCCCCGTATCTGATACCAATATGAGCTGCCAGTATGAAAATATCTCTTGTTTCCTCATGTTTGGCATTTGGGTGGAGTTTTAGTATTTCCTCAAAGTTGAGGTTATATATAGCCTTCAGTTCTTCTTCATTCAAATATATGTGTTGTACGTCTGTTCCTTTTGATTTCCATGTATGAAAAGATTTATCAGTAATCAGACCTTCTTCTTCAGCCTGCTTCAACCATATCTTCATTACAGAAAATGTTGCAGCTACTGTATTGGCAGAATATTCCTCAACGCTCAACATCCAGTGTTCCATGTCAGCCTCAAAATTCTTATTGAAGATTGAGAATGATGATGCGACCCAGTGTTTGTATGCGATAAATCTTTCAAATCGTTTCAGCACGATTTTATGGTGCCCTACCGTCTTATCTTCAATAATCTTACTGGTTCTTCTGATTACTTTCTTTGGCATCTCATCTACTACCTTATGAAAGTATTCCAGTGGGGTAATATTTTTCTTTTCTTCTTCCTCTGTCTCGCCCCCTTTTATTTTGTCAATAGCTTGTTTGAGGGTAGCAACGATGCCATATTTTTCAACTGTGCCAGCTCGTTCTACCTGAGTTTCGTAATCTGCAAGATAACTGGCATCAATCATGGTTGAAACGTATTTCTCAAATTGGTTTATGAATCTGTTTATACGCTTCATTTCTCGCTGTTGTAATTGCGTCTGCTTAGAGGATATCAGCACTCTGTTTGTATCAGAGTCCCAGTATTCAGGTACTACCTTGTAACCTAAACTGATTTTCTTACGCTTGCCTCCAAGCGTGAACATTACATAAAGTAATGCAGGCTGAGTTTTGTCTGCTTCGCTTTTCAGAGCGTAATTCAATTTTATATTTTTCTTTGCCATGTCTTCTATGCTGATTTATTCACAGGCTAAGTTACTCAAAATTATTGTGCCATGCAAGCTCTGGGGTACAATTTTAGGGTACAATTTTGGGAAACTGGTTATAAAAACAACCACTTAGCGTTCAGTGGCTTACTTGCTAAGTGGCTGATTTATGTTAGATAAAATAGAATTCTGTCTGAGCGTCAGAGTGGGATAATTATTCCCACTCGATGGTTGCCGGCGGCTTGGAGGAGATGTCGTAGGTTACGCGGTTGACGCCGCGGACTTTGTTGATGATCTTGTTCGATACTTCAGCCAGGAAGTCGTAGGGCAGATGGGCCCAGTCGGCGGTCATGGCGTCGGTCGAAGTCACGGCGCGGAGCGCCACGGCACGTTCGTAGGTGCGTTCGTCGCCCATGACGCCTACGCTCTGAACCGGAAGGAGGATGGTTCCTGCCTGCCAGACTTTGTCATAGAGGTTCCAGTCACGGAGCCCCTGAATGAATATATGGTCGGCTTCCTGCAGGACGGCAACCTTTTCGGGGGTGATGTCGCCGAGGATACGCACTGCAAGCCCGGGACCCGGGAAGGGATGACGGGTGATGAGGCGTTCGGGCATTCCGAGTTCGCGGCCCACGGCGCGCACTTCGTCTTTGAAGAGCAGGCGCAGAGGTTCGCAGAGTTTCAGGTTCATCTTCTCTGGCAGACCGCCCACGTTGTGGTGGCTCTTGATTGTGGTTCCGGTGATGGAAAGCGACTCGATGCAGTCGGGATAGATGGTTCCCTGTCCGAGCCATTTCACATCAGTGAGTTTGTGGGCCTCCTCGTCGAAGACCTCGATGAAGTCGCGTCCTATTATCTTGCGCTTTTTCTCGGGTTCGGTCACTCCGGCGAGATCGGCGAAGAATTTCTTCGACGCATCCACTCCAATAACGTTCAGACCGAGACCTTCGTAATCGCGCATGACGTCGGCGAACTCGTTTTTGCGGAGCATGCCGTGGTCAACGAATATACAAGTCAGGTTGCGGCCGATGGCTTTATTCAGAAGCACTGCGGCAACGGATGAATCGACGCCTCCGCTGAGTCCGAGGACCACCTTGTCATCGCCGAGCTGTTCCTTCAGCTGGCGTACGGTCGATTCGATGAAGGAGGCAGCGCTCCAGCTCTGGGTCGAGCCGCAGATATCGACAACGAAGTTGCGCAGAATCTGCATGCCGCATTCCGAGTGATAGACTTCGGGATGGAACTGTACGCCCCACATTTTTTCGTCAGGAGCGCGGAAGGCCGCGATGGGCACCTGATCGGTGGAGGCTATGATCATGAATCCTTCGGGGAGGGAGGTGATGGTGTCGCCATGGCTCATCCACACCTGCGATCCCGGATGGATATCTTTCATCAGAGGATCGGCGTCGTTGACTTCCGACAGAAGAGCGCGACCATATTCGCGCGAGTCAGCCGGTTCGACCGTCCCGCCATATTCGCGGGCTATGAACTGGGCGCCATAGCAGATGCCGAGCAACGGATAGACGCCGCGCAGACGGTTGAGCTCCGTGCGGAACGCTTTGCTGTCATAAACAGAAAAAGGCGAGCCGGAAAGCACAACGCCAATGACGTCGGGGTCATCGTATGGCATCTTGTTGTAGGGCACTATTTCACAATAAGTGTTCAGCTCGCGGATGCGTCGGCCAATCAGCTGAGTGGTCTGTGAGCCGAAGTCAAGGATGATTATCTTTTGCATGGCTGGTTTTACCGGATGATTGATTTGATTTTACTCTGTTTCGCTCCTGATTGAAAAAGCGTTTGCAAATTTAGCAAAAAAAATCCGATTTCAGATACTGTACGGCTCTAATGTTTCTCTGAATCAGTGGGCGATGTGGGTGATGCTGAACTTCATGCCCCAGTAACGGTCCATGACTTCGTTTGGGTTCTCGACGCCCGGCAGCACGGCCTGGGCTTTGGGCGTACCCTTGCTGCGGGTCATGACGCAGAAATAATGTCCGGGTCCGTAGTCGGCGGCGCTTATGCGGTAGCCCTGGGTCTGGTTGCGCATGAAGTAATCGGATATATCCTGTGCCGCCGTCGGGAAATCATAGATCTGGTCGGTGATGTCGGGGTTGTACGTGGTCACGATAGCCCATACATTTCCCGAGCATGCGATGTCGGTGATGAAATATTTGTCGGCTGCGAGCGAGGCTATCATTTTGTCGAGTTTCGCACGCTCCTCCTCTCCGGCGGGGTCGTCGAACGAGAAGCAGAGCTGCGGTGCGCGGGGCGAGACTTCGGTTGCAATGACGAGCCAGTTGAGTCCGTCGGAGGAAAGCTCGGTGATGGTATAGCCTTTGCGTCCCATTTCGGAGATGAAATCGGCCGGGTAGGACTGGGATATATTGTAGGTCTGGTTGCCCCACGACGGATGACGCGCGGTTGCAAGCTGCAGTCCGTGATAGGTGAACCCTGCGGCTATGATGTGTTCGTCGTTGTCCCACGTCGCGCGCAGGAGATCGGGCTCGAACTGAGAACCGTATTCGAAGGGGATTATGCTCTGGCGTCCTATGCCGGTTCCCTGAGAGAGGACGTAGAGGGCGCGCTGGGCCGAGGCCTCGCCGCAGAGGGCGACTGCCAGTAATATGATCGCTGTTTTTATGATTTTCATGTCGTGTGATTTTTTAAGGTTCGCAGACTACGCGGAATCCGATAGCTTCCGAAGCATAGTCGGGCGCGTTGGAGTTACGGAAAGAAATGCGGCAGTAGTTTTTGCTTGAACGGAAAGCGCCACCGCGATAGACACGGTCACCGTTGAAGTCCTTGCCGAGCGGATCGGTTGTCTCCTCTTTGGGATAGGGTGAATAATAGTCGGCCACCCATTCGCATACGTTCCCGCTCATGTCGTGGAGCCCGATGGCATTTGCCGGCAGTGTGGCCACGGGGTGTGCTACGGGATTGCCTTTGTTGGTGCGGTCCATGTCGGAATTGTCAACATACCACCCAACGGCGTCAATCTCGTCGGACCCGGCATATTTTGTGGTTTTGCCGCTCCCTCCGCGTGCAGCGAGTTCCCATTCCGATTCGGTCGGAAGACGGTAGTTCAGACCGGTCATTTCCGAGAGACGGCGGCAGAAATCAGAGGCGTCGTTCCATGTGACATAATACATGGGCAGGTTGTCGCCTTCGCCGTAACGTCCGAATTCATGGTCGGGCTTAATCTTGTCGAACATGTCGCGCAATGAGGTTCCCATCACCTTTTTCCACTGTCCCTGGGTTATTTCGGTAGCGCCGATAAAGAAGGGGGAAATGGTCACGGAGTGGAGGTTTTCGTCATCTTCCTTGTCGTCGCCCTGTTCTTCGGTCGCACCCATGATGAAGGTGGTTTCCTCGATGAACACCATAGGGATTCCGAGACCGTCGGTGTCTTCCGTAAAGTTATTCTGGGCGCCTGCGGCAAAAACAGAGAAAATTGCCAGAGCGCCAGTTATGCTGTGCTTTAACATCTTTAGTCGTTTTAAATACAATCAGTTGAATTGGATCAGTCTGTAAGCGCGGGAATTACGCGGTCACGCACCGGCCGGGCAACAGCCGGGCTGTAAAATACGCGGGTAACATAGAATTTATCATTGTCCGTCTGCATGATAATGTGGTAGTTGCGGTTGGATCGGGTGTCAAAACCGGTCAGCAGCGTGCGGTTCCCTTCGGTTTCGTTCTTCTCTACGCCGCCGTAGAGGGTCTCGATATGTTTGATGTAGGCCTGAGGGGTGGAAAGCTTGTATCCGGCATCGAGCATTCGGACATCGATTTCAAGAGCATCGGCCATACCTGCAATGAAAAAATCATCGCCCTGTTCGAAGACTGTCAGGCAATCGGGGACATTGAGCGTCAGGGCGCCTACTTTCACGGGGTGCATGGCTGCATTGGTTATTGTCGGGACATGGCTTGCCGGACGGTTGCCTTTGTAGAGATCCGGGTCAAGCTTCGAGGTCAGATCGACGGATGATGCTGCGGCCTGGTTGAATTCGACAGGCGGCAGACGCCGGGCTTCGCCCTGACGCTGCACCTTGCGGCGCGTTTTTGCACGCGATCGGTTCTGCTCGGCATTTTCTTTGACTTTTGCCGGAGCCTGTGATAGTGATTCAGGCTTTACGGCCGGAGCGCTTGGCTTTTCCGGTCGCACAATCCTGAACTGGCCGTAGGCCGTGGCGGCCGCCATTGACAGAAGCACGACCGCGAAAGGCTTGAGGAAATGAGATTTCATCGGTTTATTGGGATCGGTTTATTATTTTACGTTTCCGTTGACAACACGCTGGTACTCTTTCCCGTCGGAATGATACCAGCTGCCATTATAGGGGGTGCCGTTGGTGAAATCGCCCGTGAAGTAATCGTAGGAACCGTCGGGAGCGGCTGCAGTGCGGTAAGTTCCTGTCGAGTACATTCCATCGACGAATTTTCCGGTGTAGGAGTCACCGTTACGATATTTCAGAGTTCCGTGTCCGTGGCGGTTTCCTTGACGGAACTCGCCTTCATAGGAAGTCCATAGTCCGGATTCATACGTAGCCACACCTTCGCCTTCCGGAAGATTGTCGGCGTTTACGGGGCCGGAATATGTGAAGCGGATCCCATCTACCTCCATCGGTTCGTCCGTCACGTCTTTCCCTTGCTTGTCCTCGGCGATCACAGGGGCTTCGACGGGCGTTTCGCTATTGTCGTTGTCGGACCCCGAGAAAAGTCCATATCCTATGCCGGCGATAATGCCCGCTGCCACAACTCCGACAATGGCTATTATTGTGCGTTTGCGAGAACCGCTGTTCGATTTGGCGCGGGGCTCTGACTCATGGACAGATACCGGTTGAGTTGGAGAAGTGTTAGCCTTATCGGCCACTTCAGTAGTGGGTTCCGGTTTTGATTCCGGAATTCTCGGTCGGTAATGTTCCTCCGGGCGCGGTCGCTGCGGAGGCATTGGCGGAGTAACAGGTTGTGGCTCCGGCTCCGGTTTCGGAGCGGGTACGGGCTCAGGAGCCGGTTGAGCTTCCGGCTCGGGCTGAGGTTCCGGCTCGGGCTGAGGAGCGGTTACTGGCTCAGGGATCGGTTCCGGTTTTGGCGCAGGTACCGGTTGAGGTTCCGGCGTTGGTTCCGGCTGTGGCTGTGGTTGCGGAGCTGGCTCAGGAGCAGGAGCGGGTTGAGGCTTCGGTGCCGGTTGGGGCTCGGGCACGGGTTTAGGTGTAGGTCGCGGTTGTGGTTGCGGCGCAGGCGCAGGTATAGGTTCGGGAGTGGGTTGAGGCTTCGGTTCCGGTTGCGGTTCGTGTACGAGTTTAGGAGTTGGTTGCGGTTGTGGCGCAGGCGCAGGTACAGGCTCGGGCGTGGGTTGCGGCTTCGGTGCCGGTTGCGGCTCGGGCGTGGGTTGAGGAGCAGGTTCAGGCTGAGGTTCAGGCTGAGGTTCAGGTTTCGGAGCGGGCGCGGGTACTGGCTCGGGCGTGGGTTGCGGTTCCGATACGGGGTCCGATACGGGTTCCGGTGTCGGTTTTGGCGCAGGTTCCGGTTGCGGCTGCGGGGGAGTCGGGGGAACCGTTTGGGGTTGAGCGCCGCCCAAATCGGCGAGCATGTTTGCAACAGAGTAGAAGCGATTGTTTGGACGCGGTTCCATCGCTTTATCTATGAGGTCGGCAAGCTCGAAGGGGATGTTGTCGGGATAATCTATTCCTGCATCTTTGATTTCCTTGGATAGGGGAGGATTCTCACCCACAATCATCCTGTAGAGAATAGCTCCGAGCGAATATATGTCAGTCTCGACAGTGGCAGAACCGTGCGCTTCGTAACGTTCGGGTGCATAATATGGGTTCGTTTGAGAGGAAGCTCCGTCGGGAAGCACGGGAATGGCGAAATCAGTAATCACCGGCATCCCAGAAAAAGTGACTGTAACCGTTTCCGGCGAAAGGTCAAGCAGCGTCTGGCCGCCGGCATGTACTTTCTGAGTCGCTTCGGCAATGCGTCGGAAAATATCTTCGGCACGTTCGGGCGCCATGCGTTTTCCCATTGTAAGGGACTCAAGGGAAGATCCCTCGGATTCGATTGTGACGAAGGCTCCGGTGGTTCCTTCGGCGAAAGCATCGGCGATTACAGCCAGCGACGGATCGCTGACCGAGGAAAGAATGCGTGCTTTCTCCAGAAACGGTTCCGTATTTTCTGCAAACTCATCCTTCAGCCTGTGAATGCGTATTTTCTGGCCGGTGGAAGTCAGACGTCCTGAATAGACTTCGCAGATATCTGTTGAATAGATGTAGCGGTCAACAGTGTATAAGCCTGTTTTTAGCGTGGAGCCTTCTTGTAGTTTCATGATATGGAAATTGTTTAAGGTTTATTTCAACGAAGAGAGCTGTTCGGGATTGCCGACAAGCCAGAGTATATCGTGGGTCATGAACTGCGTCGAAGCATCGGGCGTGAAATATTTTTCATCACGCATCATGCTGACGAGCAGACTCTGATACTTGGTGGAAAGTCCGGAATTTCCAACTTTTTTCCCGAGCAGCGGGGAATTCCCGGAAAGCTGGATTGAAACGAGTTTAATCGTATCGCGTGCGAGTGTCTGCTCAGTGTCGTCAACAGGAGCTTCGATCACGGGGATGAGCCGCTGGATTTCATCGTCGGTGCCTATGACGCCTAAAACGTCGCCGGGAAAAATGCGGGTTTCGCCGTCGGGGACCGGGAGCAGTTTGGCGCCTCGCTGGATCGAGGCTATGCTGACGCCGTAGCGTGAGCGGATTCCGGAGTCGGCAAGACGGCGGCCGACCGCCGGACATGCGTAGCTGACGGTCATGAACGCAAGATGCAGGTCCCCGATGACATTGTTGTTTCTGCCTGAGCGTCGCAATTCGCGTTCATTCAGATTGTTGAGGAATTTTTCCTCTATGGAGCGCATCCGTTTGCGCACACGTTTCGAGAAAACGAAAATCAGCATCAGGAAAATCGCCATTCCCATTGTGGCCGCAACAGACCATGAATAGAAACATTTGAGCATTATGACGACAAGTCCGAGCGCTATCATGAGCCGGAAAAAAGTCATCAGGATAAGGGGCAGATCGAAGTGGGCGTTCGCCTCAATCAGGCGCTGGCGTTCGGTGCGTTTAGATGCGGGATAGGAGAGCGCGAGAAGAAATGGCGACATGACGGCAAAAGTGACCAGGCAGCAGATGAATCGGCCCCAGTGGGGCATCAGATGGGTCATTAGCGGGAAAAGCCATCGCTGCGATATTATTATTACCGCTATGAGTACTGCCGAGTAGAGCATTATGCGCCACAGATAGCGGCTGAGAACGGTTTTCCACAGGCGTCCTGTCTCGCTCTCGCTGCATGCGCTGCCGGTATAGCGGTCAAGGAGGAAATGAAGCCGCCTCGGAAGATGGGATGCGATGAATTCATAGACCGGGTCGGCCATGCGTATGAAATAGGGCGTAGTGAATGTGGTCAGGACGGAGACGGCGACCACTATGGGGTAAATTGATGAGTCGAGTACGCCGAGCTGCATTCCGAGGGTGGCTATGATGAACGCGAATTCTCCTATCTGCGTGAGCGAGAATCCCGATTCCACCGCAACTTTAAGGCTCTGCCCGGTGGCAAGCATGCCGGCGGTGCCGAACACGATCATTCCGACGATAACGACAGCCGACAGAATGAGGATCGGGCCGGTATATTGCACTATGATTTCCGGATTCACCATCATGCCTACGGAGATGAAGAAGATGGCTCCGAAAAGATCCTTCACCGGAGCGGTTACATGCTCGATGCGTTCGGCAAAGCTCGTGCCCGCGAGAATGGAACCCATCACGAACGCGCCAAGCGCCAGTGAAAATCCGCAATAGACGGAAAACACAGCCATGCCGAGACAGAGCCCCATCGAGAGTATGAGCAGGGTCTCGGAGTTGAGGAACCGACGGGTGCGGTTAAGGAACGACGGAAGAATGAAGACTCCGACCGCGAACCATATTATCAGGAAGAACACGAGCTTGCTGACATTCAGCAGCATCTCTCCGCCGGCCACGCTGTTGTTGACCGCTATCGACGAAAGAATAACCATCATGACCACTGCGAAAAGGTCTTCGACGATAAGCACCGCGAAGACAAGCGAGGCGAATTTCTTGTGGGTCAGATGAAGGTCATTGAATGCCTTGATGATTATTGTGGTGGAGGACATCGAAAGCATTCCTCCGAGAAAAAGACTGTTTATGTTGGTGAACCCGAGGAAACGTCCGATGGCGAATCCGCAGCACATCATGCCGATTACAATGATGAGCGCCGTGACTACGGCCGATCCGCCGGCATTGAGAAGTTTCTTGAAACTGAATTCCAATCCGAGCGAGAAAAGAAGCACGACAATTCCCATCTGTGCCCAGAACTCGATGTTTTCCTCCGTCGTGATCGAGGGCAGATAAGTGAAATTAGGGCTGGCGAGGAAGCCGGCCACAATGTAGCCGAGGACCACCGGCTGTTTTATCCACTTGAAAAAAATCGTGGTGACAGCGGCGAGGATAAGCAGGAAAGCCAGGTCGGATATGAGGCTTTCAATCTGAAGTTCGGGGCCGGAAGCGGCGGTGGCTGTCAGCAGGATGGTGGATAATGTCATCAGATCGCAGTCAGGTTGGTTGCGGGGTTAAGGGGTTATATGGTGAGTTCTTTCGCTATGGATATGGATGTTGTCGGGTGGATTTTGCGCAGATCGGCGAAAAGTGATATGAAATCCACCGTCTCCCGGGCCAGGACCACGAAGTTCATGCTCGTGGTCTTCTGCCCGAAGTTGTAATCGACGAAAACATTGACGAGATTGACGTTGTGGTCCGCAAGAGTCAGGCGGTAGGGTGTAATGTCCGTTACGATCGCGTCAACACGTATGCGGATTATTCGGGATTCTCCTCCGAACTTTATGCGATGCTCGAGCCCTTCGAGACCTGTCAGGATGATGATTATGAAAATCGTGGCGATACATGATAGCATATACATCCCGACTCCCACGGTCATACCTATCGTCGCCACAATCCAGATTCCGGCGGCGGTGGTCAGACCGCGAACCGATCCTTTGCTCTGGATTATCGCGCCGGCGCCGAGAAAACCGATGCCGGTTATGACCTGGGCCGCTATACGGCCCGGGTCGCCGTTCTTCAGTCCGAGATAAACCTGCGGCACATATATCGACAGAATCATGGCGAGGGTCGCACCCATGGATATGAGAGCGAAAGTGCGGATTCCCGCTATCTGGCCCTTGCGTTTGCGCTCAAGCCCGACGCAGCATCCGAGCAGCATGCTCAGAAGCAGCTTGAAGACGGAATTGACCGCATTGACCTCTACGGAATTGATACTGTCGAATATGTAGTCCGTCATACTTTATTTCTTGAGGGTGAAACGGCGCGAGGTCAGCCGGTAGTTGTCGGCGAAAAGTTCCACGGTGTAGTCGCCCGGAGTAAGGGTAGTGTTGACGTCCCAGTACATGGTTATGCCCGGAATCTCATCACCGCCGTATTCAACGGTCTTCTTGGCCGAGCATGCGACAGAGGAGCCTTCGAACGAGAAGGATCCGGCATTCCCGAGAAGAGTTCCTTCGGGACCTGTCAGACGCAGATAGATGGTCTTGGGGCCGACGGGAGTGGAATTGTTCTGCGGAATGGTGAAGGTCACTTTCAGCTGCTTGGCCTTTGTGACATTCTTTTCGTTCTTCCCTTTCTTGTTGAGGGCCATGAGCGATACGCCGGTCACGTTCAGTTTCTCGGCAAGGGTCATTTTCTGGTTGAGAACCTCGTTTTTCTGCGACACGGCCTGCACCTGCGACGAGAGCGATTCGTTGACATTCCTGATCTCGGAATTTTCAGCCTTTAGTCCGGCGTTCTCTTTGCTCAGAGAGTCAACCTGGGCGATATAGTGGCGCAAAAGACCTCTTAGGGTCGAAATTTCGCCCTGCAGTTCCTTTATTTTCGCAGATTTGGCTTCCAGCTCGGCGCGCGACTGCGACTTCTGCTGCGCGAGTTCGCTCATGAGCTGCTCGACTTTCGCTTTTGCCGCGGTATATTTCGCGAGAATAGTGTCGTTGGTGATTTCGACCGACTGGTTTTCATATTGTGCGAATTCCGAGTTTATCGCGTCGAATTCGTTTGACAGCTGCAGCTGCTCGTTGGTGAGCTGGAGCTGCTCGTTTTTGGCCTGAGCTTCGTTCACCTCCTGACGGAGGGAAGAGACCTGGCTGACACTGAACACGATTGCGCCGACAAGGAGAACAAGAAGCACGATGCCGACAGAGATTATAACTTTTCGATTCATTATTTCAATTAGTTGGGATCTATTGATTGATTATGAATGGATAGTCGCGGCTTACGGCATGTCAGAGTCCGCGTCCGTGGCAATTCTTGAACTTCTTTCCGCTTCCGCAGGGACATGGATCGTTACGCCCTACTTTCGGACCGACCTTTACCGGCTGGGGACGCTGCTGCTCGCCCTGGGGGGCGGAGGCTGCCGCGCGCTGCTCTTTTTCGCCGGGAAGGGCTTCTTTAGAGGCGCGGTACTGGGAGTAGTCGTTCTTGCGCTCGGGCATTGCGCGCTGCACCTGGGGCTGACGGGGAGCCTGAGGCTCGTCCGGGGTCTGCCGTTCCTCGGGGCGCGGCTGCGGCATGTAGATCTGTCCGCGGGTCAGCGCCGAGGCGACTTTCACGTTCAGATTGTTGAGCATGCTCTCGAAGAGGTGGAACGATTCCATCTTGTAGATCACCAGAGGATCCTTCTGCTCGTAGGAGGCGTTCTGTACCGACTGACGCAGTTGGTCGAGCTCACGAAGGTGTTCTTTCCAGAGTTCGTCGATGGAGACGAGCAGAATGGCTTTGTGCCATTCCTTGACGATCGAACGGCACTCCGTGTCGTAGGCTTCTTTCAGATCGGCGCGCAGATGGAAGATGCGTTTTCCGTCGGTCAGCGGAACAATGATCTTTCCGGTCATCTGCTGCACTTCGACGCAATTCTTTATGACGGGCATGGCCACGTTGCGTATCGCGTCGCTCTTTCGGTCGAAAGCTGCAATGGCGGCTTCGTTGATGCGGTCTATGATCTCCTCTTTGGAAAGGCTTGCAAATTCTTTTTCGGTGAATGGCGCTTCGATTGTCAGGATTTTCATCAGCTCGAGGTTAAGGTCCTGATAGTCGGTAGCGGCGGAATAGTTGTTGACGAGATTCTCGATGACGTCGAAGAACATGTTGGCGATGTCGATGCCTATGCGTTCGCCGAGCAGGGCGTGGTGGCGGCGCGAATAAATGTATGTGCGCTGCTTGTTCATCACGTCGTCATATTCGAGAAGGCGTTTGCGGATGCCGAAGTTGTTTTCCTCTACTCGCTTCTGTGCGTTCTCGATAGCGCGGTCGATCATCTTCGACTCGATCATCTCGCCTTCCTCAATGCCGAATTTGTCGAGCATCTTCATGACCTTGTCGGTAACGAAGAGACGCATCAGCTGATCCTCGAACGAGAGATAGAACACGGATGAACCCGGATCGCCCTGACGGCCCGAACGACCTCGGAGCTGGCGGTCAACGCGGCGGCTTTCATGGCGCTCGGTGCCAATGATGGCCAGACCTCCGGCTTCTTTCACTTCGGCCGGAAGCTTGATGTCGGTTCCTCGGCCGGCCATGTTGGTGGCAATGGTCACGGTTCCGGCGCGGCCTGCCTGGGCCACGATGTCGGCTTCTTTCTGGTGGAGCTTGGCGTTGAGGACATTGTGGGGAATATGGCGCATGGTCAGCATTCGGCTGAGAAGCTCGGAGATTTCGACGGATGTGGTGCCGACGAGTACGGGGCGCCCTTCACCAACCAGACGCTGGATCTCGTCGATGACGGCGGCGTATTTCTCCTTCTTGGTCTTGAACACGCGGTCCTTCATGTCGTGGCGCGCAACGGGGCGGTTGGTAGGGATCGTGACCACGTCGAGCTTGTAGATGTCCCAGAATTCTCCCGCTTCGGTTTCGGCCGTACCGGTCATACCCGCAAGCTTGTGATACATTCGGAAGTAGTTCTGAAGGGTGATGGTGGCGAAAGTCTGTGTGGCAGCTTCGACCTTGACGCCTTCCTTGGCTTCGATTGCCTGATGGAGGCCGTCGGAATAGCGGCGTCCTTCCATGATACGTCCGGTCTGTTCATCGACGATCTTGATCTTGTTGTCATCGATAACGTATTCCACATCCTTTTCGAAAAGTGTGTAGGCTTTCAGAAGCTGAGTGACGGTGTGGACGCGTTCGGCCTTGACGGCATAGTTCTGCATGAGAGCGTCTTTTTTGGCAGCGCGTTCGGCCGGATCGGCGATTGTCTCAGCCTCGGAGAGTTCGGCAGCTATGTCGGGGAGCACGAAGAAAGTGGGGTCGGCCTGAGTGCCGGTCAGGGCATCGATACCTTTGTCGGTCAGTTCGACGCTTCTGTTCTTCTCGTCGATTACGAAGTAGAGAGGCTCCGTGGCCTTCGGCATCTCGCGGGAGTTGTCCTGCAGATAATAGGCTTCGGTCTCGAGGAGGATGTTTTTCATACCTTCCTGGCTGAGGAAGCGGATGAGCGGGGTGTTCTTGGGAAGGCCCTTGAAAGCGCGGAAAAGCAGCAGGGCACCTTCCTTGCGGGTGTCCTTGTCGTCGCTCGCGAGTTTTGTCTTGGCGTCGGCGAGAATCTGGTTCACGAGCTTGCGCTGTGCCTGAACCACTTTTTCAACATTCGGTTTGTATTCGTTGAAGAGCTGGTCGTCGCCTTTGGGAACAGGACCGGATATAATAAGAGGTGTACGGGCGTCGTCGATAAGCACTGAATCGACCTCATCGACGATTGCGTAGTAATGTTTACGCTGCACCATGTCGTCGGGAGCCATGGCCATGTTGTCGCGCAGATAGTCGAAGCCGAATTCGTTGTTCGTTCCGAAGGTTATGTCGCAGTTGTAGGCCGCGCGGCGCTGGGGAGTGTTGGGCTGATGCTTGTCTATGCAGTCAACTGTGGAGCCGTGGAACATGTAGAGCGGTCCCATCCATTCGGAGTCACGCTTGGAGAGGTAGTCGTTGACGGTCACCACGTGGACGCCCTTGCCTGAGAGCGAACGGAGGAATACCGGAAGCGTGGCGACGAGAGTCTTACCCTCGCCGGTAGCCATTTCTGCAATCTTGCCCTGATGCAGCACGACGCCGCCTATGAGCTGGACATGATAGTGGACCATGTCCCATGTGATCATGTTGCCGCCGGCCATCCACTGGTTTTTGTAGATCGCTTTGTCGCCTTCGATTGTCAGGAAGTCTTTTCCCTGAGCGGCGAGTTCGCGGTCAAGGTCGGTTGCGGTGACTTCGATGGTTGGGTTGGCGGCGAAGCGGGCTGCGGTCTCGCGCATTGTGGCGAAGACCACGGGGAGATGTTCGTCAAGCTTGTGCTCTATGATGTCGAGCACGTTCTTTTCATGACGGTCAATCTCGTCCCAGAGAGGCTGGCGCTTGTCGATTGGAAGAGTCTCGATTTCGAGACGTTTGCGGTCGGCTGCTTCCTCATCGGCGGCCACGGCCTGACGGATGTCGGCGCGCACCTCGGCTATTTTCTGACGGAGTTCGTCGGGGGTAAGTGATTTGAGCTCTTCGCTGAGAGCCTCTATTTTATCTACTATCGGCTTGATTTCACGCAAGTCACGGTCTGACTTGTTGCCGAACAATTTACTTAAAATTGATGTGACTGACATTTATGCTTTGTTGTTATCTTTTTAATAATTAAAAGGTTAGAGGTGTCGGACTGAACATTCGACACCAAAATTAGTGCAAAGATAACGATTATGCGCGAAATAACCCTAATTAACAGGGGATTATTTTCGCGCATAACAGAATGGCGGAGAGAAGGGGAGTTGTCAGGGATCAGGGCTGGATGAATGCCGTGTAATCGATCAGCGAGCGGGCTGTGTTGAAGAGATCGTCGGTTTTTGAGGGAGCGGAGAGGCCGGGAGTGGTCACCCATTTTTCTTCCCACGCCGCGAAATCAAACGGCTCTCCGCTTTTGCGGGAGGCGAAATAGTGTTCCCAGCGGGGCAGATAGTAGTCGCGGATGAGTCCGGACCAGATGCGGGCCGAATAGTCATCGACGGGCGGTCCCCACACGGTCACGATGCGCTTGGCGTTGCTTTCGTAGCGGTCGCGGACTGCGTCATCCGAGCCATGGGCGCGGGCGAAATCGGTCCACCGTTCGAGCCGGAGGTTGGGGTGTGATTCGAGCAGGCAGTCCATTCCGAGCATTACGTGGCGGAAGTCAGCTTCCAGTTTTATTGCACGGACAGTGTCGCCTTTTTCATACTGACGGTCGATTTCGCGGAGAAGAAGCTCGGCTTTCGCTCCGAGATAGAGGGCTGTGAGTTCGGCGGCGTCGTTGAGGTAGAGCTGATTGGTTTTCAGGCTGTCGCCGGCGGAGATGAATGACTCGACGGCGCGGAAGAAGCGTTCGTTTGCGTTGACGGAGCCTCGTTTCACCGTGCCGGGGCGGAATTGCCAGCTGTAGCGCGGATGATCGGTAAAAGAGCCATAGACAGAGGCGAGCATGCCGTCCCAGTAGGCCTTTATCTCGTCGGGGCATGAGCCGTAGCGCCTTACGGAGTAATCCTCGAGCCATTTGCGGAGGTCGATGGAGTCGGCTGACCATCCGGCTTCGGAGAGAAGTTCATAGATTACCTCATTGTTCTCGATTCCTTCCGGCGCCATTCCGTGGGCTATGAGTTTTCCTTTGTCAGGCGACGAGAGCGCGTCGAGATGGCCGTTGGCATAGAATTCGAGGATGCCCGTGGGGGCCGTCTTGCCTCCCATGCTCGGGATGACGCTATGGACCCAGGGCTTGCCGCAGAAACCTTTGTAGAATTCCCAGTTGACATCAGTGTGCCAGAAATGGCGGTTGTAATCGACTGCGAGGTCGAGAAGCAGCATTTTGTCATCGGGGACAGCCGAGAGCAGGGCTTTCAATGTCTCGTAATCCCAGATGTGGCGCTGATAGCCGAACATCCATCCCTGCATGACCCATACGGCGCGTGGATTGGCCCGGCGTATCGACTGATAGACCTTGTCGCCGTAGGAAGCGAGAAGATCATAACGCTCTTTGGTCCCTTTGGGAGGGAAGGGGATCTCCATCTCGTTGAAGCTATCGACGAGATACATGTCGGACCGGCCGAATTCTTTTTCCCACTCGCGGATGAAGGCGGTGCCTATTTCGGTGAAGAGCGGTTCCTGCGGAGAGATCATCCAGTTGTTGAAGGCTCCGCCGCTCCATTTCGATTCTATCAGTTCAACCTCGGGATGTATTCTTTTCATCGCTTTCGGGACAAACCCGGCGAATCCGGGGCAGATCGGTTTCATGCCGAGGGCGCGCATGCGGTCGAGAATCTTATGCTGAAGTTCGATCTGGTCCTTGTGCCAGTCGGCATTGAGGGCGCCGTCATGGCCGTGGATGTTTCCCATGCGGTTCCAGGGCAGATGGGCCGGAGCTGAGAAATAGCCGTTAATCTCCTCGTCGGTGAGTCCCATCTTTTTCCATACGCGGGCAATGATGGCTTCGTAAGCGTTTTGTGCGAGCGGCATGTTGAAGCCGTGGAGCGCCATCCAGTCTATCTCCTTTTCCCATCTCGCCCAATCCCAGTAGGGCATGGAGTAACCGAAGGTGCAGACGTTGAAATAGTAGTGGTTGGGAAAGGGTGAGACGACCGTCTTCTCGTCGCCGGCGTTTGCCGGAGAAGGCATTGTCAGATTCGAGCCGGACCAGCTGTAGATGCCGCCGCCGTTTGAGCCGGCGAAATCGTAGAATCCGCGGCAGAGTGCCACCGGGTCGCTTCCGGTGATCTCCAGCCGGCCGTCGGCGCCTACGCGGTAGCTGAAGTAGGTCTTAGTCCCGTCCTGACTCTTTTTCGGGCTTATTTTCAACTTGACAGGCAATTCGGTGCAGCCTGTGGTGCGCTGCATGAGTTCGAGGGCGGCCTTCGTGTCGGTTTTCGAAGACACCGTCACCGATGACCCCGCAAGCAGCAGGGCTGATAACAAAACTGTCTTTTTCATGATCGGTTTATTAGATGACAATAATTAAGCAAGGATTGACGGATGCAAAATTACGATGAATTTCATTCGGTTATTTGTGTTTTTACGTCGTTTATTTTGCATTTTCCGACTTTTTCCATCCTTTTTTCAAGAATGGCCATGAGTCAGGCATGAATCCTGAAGCCATGTCAGTTGCTCTGCGAAGAGTCGGGGAGATGGACATCCATCTGGGGGAAGGGGAAGCTGAGTCCGTGTTGAGGAAGAGTATTGTAGATTTTCTCGTTTATGTCGTAGAAAACGCCCCAGTAGTCGGCCGATTTCACCCATGCGCGCACTGTCAGGTTCACGCTTGAATCGGCGAGCGCCGAAAGCACTACGGCAGGGGTGTGGTCATGACGGATGATGAATGCCTGTCGCGCCGCTTCCGACTCGGCCTCCATGCGCTCTTTGAGCATCTGGTGGCGGTGGGTGAGGCGGTAGAAGAATCCTCTTTTCTTCGTGGGTTGCATGTCGGGCTCATCCTGTTTTGTGGCGGTGTCGGTGGAGGTATCAGTGGCCTCACTCTCCGACGCGGGAGCCGTATGTGTGCCTGAGCCAAGAACACGATCGTCGGCGTCGAGCAGGCCGAGAATCACCTCGCGGGCAACGGCCACGTCATCGCCATAGCTGATCCCCACGGTCCAGTCTATGCGCCGGAACTCCTCTCGGCTCCAGTTGTTGATCGATCCGGTCGAGAGGGGGCCGTTGGGTATGATGATCGACTTGTTGTCGGGCGTGGAGATGATTGTAGAGAAAATCTGTACTTCCCTGACCACTCCGGCATAACCTTGCGCCTCGATGTAGTCACCGACTTTGTAAGGCTTCAGGAGCAGTATCAGCACACCGCCCGCAAAGTTCTGGAGAGTTCCGCTGAGGGCCATACCGATGGCCACGCCGGCCGAGGCGAAGATTGCCACGAAGGATGTGGTGTTGATTCCGAGAATTCCAATCACCGTCACCACAAGAATGAAATAGAGAACCATCTTAACCAGCGACAGGACGAAGGTGGAGAGCGACCGGTCAACGTTGCGCCGGTAGAGTATGTTTGCAGTCAGGCCGTAGAGCTTGCGGATGATCAGCTTGCCGACATAGAAGACGAAAATCGCCACGGCCAGATGAATGGCGAATTCCACTACGGTGGAGGCGAGCTTGTTTATCAGATCGTCGAACGAAACGGCTTTCAGCGCGCTCCATTCCTCGGTGGCTTTCTGCGCCACGGAGTCAGGCGCCACGTCTGTTACGCCCGGTATGGGTACTTGATCGAGAATCATGGTTATGTTTCAGTGTTTTATCGGGCGACGACATCGCGATACCACGAGGTTTCGTCATAGCCGTATTTTTCGGGAGTGTTCAGTTGGTCGAGTATGTTGCATCCGAGGCCGCTGAAGTCGGAGGCGTCGAGTCCATAGACGCGCGGAGTGGTGTAACTTTTGGTGAGCACCTTCGAGTATGCGGTCTGCCAGTCGCTGAGCCGGGACGCATCGGTCGAGCGGATGAGTGCGGAGAAATAGTGGTTCATGTCGTAAATGCCTGCCGACATGATAGAGGTGCGGAAATACGGCACAGCCCTGTAGCTGTCGGGCACCGCGCCGCCTTGGAGCGCCTGGCGGCTCAACTCGGCCAGGCGGTCGAGGCCGGAAGTGTTGATCACCGAGATGCAGCATCCTACGGTTCCCTGCGCTTCATAGAAATCGAAGCTGTTTTTTGCAGCGGCGGCGA
>ULSH01002108.1_pt1 | contig 37254 bp, 33 predicted proteins | sample 1956151 | NCBI WGS metagenome assembly ULSH01 (sample SAMEA4835702, study PRJEB28245) | human gut metagenome | biome: gut microbiome; material: fecal sample | place: Denmark | collected 2008 | reverse complement strand
CGTCGTATTCTTCCTTTGACATATTCAAGTCAAAACCGGTCTGTTGCTTGTAACTTTCGACGACTTCTTCTTGAACCTGAGTCGCCATGGATTGCATATTTTTGTAATGGGTGTCGTATTTGCAAATAACTGCAACAAGAGCCATAAATCCCACTGCCAAACAAGCAATGAGAATGATGTCAAGAAGAAACGCTGCGAATCTCTTCGTAACACTAGCCTTTTGTACGTCGTAGATCATTACGACCCCCTTTTTGACAATATCTTCTCTCAAGGCGGCGATTTTTGCAATTTTACTATAACTATTATAGTGTATGCACGAGCGTGCGCCGTAACTCTTAGATTATGCTATCATATTCCGCAAAAAAAAACAATGCCCAATATTAAAATTTCTTTAATGGTTTTTCAAAAAGTGGATTTTTCTTGTGTAAAATACCACACACAATGTCACAAAACCCCACTAAACAGCGGAGTTTTCAAGAAAAAAGTTTTCATACATTTTGCCGTATATTTTTTTGAAAAATTTTAATAATACGACACGAAAAGTATTTTTTTATACATTTTAAGGCGCGGTTTTACTTGGCAAGAAACAAGGCTTGACAGGTCTGATCAAGGCTTTGGGGCGGATTGAGCGCATCATCTAGGCAAAAAGCCGCCGAATTCTTGTCCGCGTGCGATTTTTGTTCCTTCGCCTTCTTAATCATGTCTTTGAGCGAAGACTCCTCGTTGTCTCCGTCATCGGTGATTTTTGCAATTGAGGTTTGCCTTGCGCTGAGCCTTTCCACTTCCTTTCTGAAATGCATCTCCATATCGTCGTCGCTCACGCACTTGTTGAGCGAAAAATCCTGCATGAGAAACTTTTTGAGCTCTATCTCAACGGCAACGGCAACGCTCTCCACATTGAGCGCATCTTTGTCAAAGTGGTATCTTTCTTTCATCTGCTCGTATGCGCTTGTCCACTTGGCTCGAAACAAGCGAAGTCTTTCAAGCTCGGCGCGGTATCTTGCCTTGACGTCGTCGGTGAGTTTGTTTGCGTTTTCGGTGGCGGAGACAAGACACAGCTTGATCTGCTCTTCTCTGCCTTTCAACTCGGCGTTTTCCGCCCTGAGATTTTCAAGCTCGTCGGACAGCTGTTTTATCCTGTCTCTAAGCGCAAGTTCGGTTTCTTCCGCCTTGCCGTCTTCAAGGGCGATATAACTCTCCACAGCGTCCACGTCATACCCTTTTCTCGATATGGGAAATCTTGTGATTTTCTTCTTTTTCATAGCCTACTCTCCGCACGTTTTTTCTATGAAAACAATAGCAGAAAATTGCAGATAAAATCAACGCACAACTTTGTCGAAAAAAGTCTTATTTTATACCAAATCGCAACTTTATGCCATAAATCGTGCGTGTAAACTATCTTTTGTGTGAAAAACAAGAAAATACAAAACAATGATTTTTTTTGCAAAAAAATGTGGCTAAATTCGATATTGTTTTACTGAAAAAACAAAACTTATAAACAATGGTTTTTCATAAATAAAGCAGGTTACGACATGTTGTTTTTTCACAAGAAATAAGGCGGCAAAAGGGCTGTTTCGGCACAAAAAATCGCACCCGTTTTTGCGGATGCGATTGTGTGTTTTTTCTGAAAAATATGTTTGATTTTTGCCTCTGTCAGTCGTTGGCGTGAGCCTTGTTGAGCAGCTCGGTTTTGAGATCCCACAGCTTTTGGGACAAGTCCACCTTGTATTCTTGAGTGTTGATGACTCTGCGATATTCCGGGAAAAACTCTTTGATGTTCTCGTCTTCGTTGTCGCAAATTTGTTTGAGTGACGGCATATCGTAGACAAGTTTTCCGTCCTTGAAAACAGGCACCATAAGCTCTTTGACGGTGTAGTCGGTGAAAGTGGTTTTCTTCCAAGTTTGCTCGGGGTGGAAAATCGTGAGCGGCTTCGAAGTGTCGATGACTTCGTCTTCAAGGCAAATAAGGTCTGCTTGCGCCATGCCGTCCTTGAAGATACGCACGATCTTTTTCACGCCGGGATTGGTGGTCTTTTCGTGGCTGTTCGAGATCTTGATCTTTGGCACGAGTTTGCCGTCTTCTTCGAGCGCGCAGAGCTTGTACACGCCGCCCAAAGACGCGTTGTTGTAGCTGGTGATAAGTTTTGTGCCGATGCCGTACACGTCTATTTTTGCGTCCTGAGTGTTGAGCGCAAGCAAGATGTCTTCGTCAAGGTCGTTGGTGGCAAAGATAAGGCAATCCTTGTGCCCTGCCTCATCGAGCATAACGCGCGCTTTGCGGCTGAGATAGGCAAGGTCGCCGCTGTCAAGACGGATGCCGATTGGCTTGTGGCCTTTGGCTTTTAGCTCGTCAAACACTTTGATTGCGTTTGGCACACCGCTCTTGAGTGTGTCATAGGTGTCAACAAGCAGCAAGCAGTTGTCGGGATAAATATCGGCGTATTTTTCAAACGCTTCGAGCTCGCTGTCAAACGACATAACCCAGCTGTGCGAGTGCGTGCCGGTGACGGGGATGCCGAACAGCTTGCCTGCCACGACGTTGGACGTTGTGCGGCAACCGCCTATACAAGCGGCTCTTGCGCCGTAGATGCCTGCGTCCGCGCCTTGTGCGCGTCTGAGACCGAACTCGCTTATTTTATTCTTTGTACATTCTTTGAGTCTTGCAGCCTTGGTTGCGATGAGCGTTTGGTGATTGATGAACGTGAGAATTGCGGTTTCCACAAGTTGCGCTTCCCAAAGCGGAGCGGACACCGTGAGTATGGGCTCGTAGGGGAAAACCATAGTGCCTTCGGGCACGGCTTTCATATCCCCCGAAAAGCTGAAATTCTTGAGTGCGGCAAGGAATTCTTCTCCGAAAATGCCGAGCGAGCGGAGATATTCTATATCGCTGTCATCAAAATGGAGATTGCGCACGTAGTCGATTGCTTGTTCGAGTCCTGCGGCAATGGCATAGGAATATCCGCCTGCACCGCGATAGAACACGTCGAAAACGGCCCTTGTTTTGTCAAGACCGCAAAGGTGATAACCGTTCATCATCGTAAGCTGATAAAGGTCGGTCAAAAGCGTGAGATTGTTGGTTTTTACACGTTCGGTAACATAATTTTGTTCCATGATTTCTCCTGCGAGCAAGTCGCAATAAGGTATTCTATATTGTTTTGTATGCTTTATACGCTGTTTTCAAAAGCCGCTCAAAGCTGATAAGTTGCGGTTTTTTGTATGTTTTTGAGACGTTTTTTGTATCCTTTCTTTGCCACGACAACGTCCGCTCTGTCAAGGGGCAGATAGTCTTTTTCGTCCTTTCTGACGTAGCAAATCTTGAGTGTGAGCATTGCAAAGAACGCCGCGATTTTGTCCCCTGCCTTGTCCGATTGCGTGTTTGCGCTCGCAAAGATTTTGCCGATACGCTCGTAGTTTGCGATCTCGTACTCGCTCACATACGCGCCTTTTTCACCCGAACTTGCAAGCGCGCGCAAGCTCGAGTATGCAAGTTTGCTGTTGCGAGCAATCACGTACACTATGCCAATGACAAGCGCGATGACGGACACGATGATGCAAGCCGTCTTTGTGACGGGCACAGCGTCCATACGCAAAAATTCAAGCCAAAATCTGCCGAGGCAGTACCAGAAAAGGTAGAATATCATAAGAATGCCCGGATATTTCTTTTGATAGTCCTTTCTCCAAAGCGCGACTGCAATTGCAACGCCGATTGCGTTCCACACTCCTTCATAGAAGAATGTCGCGCAAAACCAGTTTCCGCCGCCGCCTGCCGCGATATGTTTGTCAACGATTGACTTGAAGTTTCCGCTCACGCCGCTAGGATCTGTGATGTACACGCCAAACGGGAAGAATTGCAACGCCTTGTTTGTTATTGGCAAGCCGAACGCTTCCTGATTGACGAAATTGCCCCATCTTCCGATGATTTGTCCGAGAAATACGGGGACTACGACCAAATCGACGACGTTGAGAAAATTGGTTTGTTTTTTATGCCTGAGCGAGAAAAACACCGCCCCGATAAGACCGCCGAGCAATCCGCCGATGATGGTGATGCCGCCCTTCCAAATTGCGATGATGTTGACAAATTTTTCCCAGCCTTGAAGACCGTTGTTTCCGAAATACTCGTCAAATCTCGGCAACACGTACAAAAGACGCGCAAACACTATGGCAAGCGGTATGAGCCACAAAAACAACTCTATGATGTCGTCGGGAGTGAGCCCCACCTTCTTTGATTGCCAGCACGCGTAGGCAAGACCGACTATCATGCCTATGACGATGATCAAGCCATACCATTCCACGCTCAAACTGCCGATGCGGAATGCTTCTCTCGGATTATCTTTCGTTGCGAGAATAAAATCAAACATAACGTTTCCGCCTTATAAATCGAGTTTTGCCGCGCCGCTGTCGCGAATTGCGAGTTTGAACACGTTGTCTTTTCCGAACATAATTTCAAGTGCGTTGTCAACGCCCGTTTCGCTCTTCTTGGCAAAGACGAGAATCGTGCCTGCAAATCCGCCGCCGTGCACTCTCGATGCAACCACGCCTTCTATCTTGACCACTCTGTCAAGCGCGTTTTCGAGATTGTGATTTCTGCTTGCGGGAGAATAGGTGTTTTGCAGCTTGTATCTCGAGCTAAACCCCGACTCGTTGACAATCTTCAAAAACTCGTCTTCGTTGCCGTTCTTCACCGCCGCAAGCGCATTTTCCACGCGTGCGTTCTCCTCAAAGAAGTGTTCCGCACGCAAATATGCCCTTTCGCTAACCTTGCCGACGATGTTGTTTTTGTCCCTTTCCCACTTATCTTTGGGGATCTCGTGAAGGAGTTTTGCGCCGAACAGGCTTGCCACTTCCTTCATCTCTTGCGGAATTGCCGCATAATCGTCCGTCAAATCGCTGTGGTCGCCACCCGTTGCGATGACGTAGATGTCAAGATCGTCAAAATGCCAATGCGCCTTTTCGATTGCAGGCTCTTCAAAACTTGCAAAATCGATGAAGTCAACGCCGCCGAGAGCAATCGCGCTTTGGTCCATAAGACCGCACGGTTTGCCGAAAAACGTGTTTTCAGCATATTGCGACGCTTTTGCTTTGAATACGGGATCGAGAACGGAGCCGTTGTACAAGACGTTGAGAATCTCTGCAATCGCAAGCTCAAACGAACTTGACGAAGACACGCCCGAGCCCTTCGGAACGTTGGATGTCATGCAAGCGGAAAAACCGCCCGCTTTTTTGCCCGAACGCTTGAAATAGTCCACAACGCCTTTGATGAGCGCAACGGACGTGCCTATCTCGCTCACCGAAAAGTCGGGATGATCCACGTCCACTTTTAGCATAGGGTATCCTTGCGATTTGACTTCGATCACGCCGTCCGTACGGGTGGATACGCTTGCCAAAGTGTCATAATTGATTGCGGCGCACAACACTTTTCCGCCGTTGTGATCGGTGTGGTTGCCCACAATCTCGATGCGCCCCGGGGACGAGAAAAACTCCACGTCTTGAGTGTTGAACGTGGATTTGTGCATCGCCAAAAGCTCTTCAAAGCGAAGGATTTCTTCTTCTTTTGTTGCGTGGAAAACGTCTTTGCAGGCTTTTTCAAATTTCGCGTTGGTCAAAAAATCTCTTGCCATCATTGGTTTTTGCTCCTACATAGCATAATTTATGCTATATTGTATCACACGCACAAGAGATTTGCAAGACATTTACAACTTCATTCGGGCAAATAACGGGCAAAACCTTGCATAAAAAAAATTGCCGTGCTACAATGTTTTACGAAAAATTTTATCCATTTGGAGACCTTGTATGTCACCGAGAATTTCTTATGACGAACTGGCAAAACAAAACGTGGCAAAATTGCTCAAATACGCAACCGAACGTCTTTTTCTTGACGAAGCGGACTATTTTTATGCCCAAAACCAACTTCTCGACGCGCTGAAAATTCAAGAACCCGGACAATATAGCGATATCCAAGTCGGCGATATATACGACGTTGTGGAAAATCTTTCCGCCTATGCGGCAAGAAAAAAGCTCATCGACGAGAACGAAAGGCTCAATTTCGAAACGCGACTCATCGGCTATTGCATGCCCACCCCGAGCAAAGTCATCGAAACGTTTGACGACATTGCGAGTTTCGAAGGCGTGGACAAGGCGTGCGACTATTTGCACCGCCTCGGCATAGACAGCTTGTATCTGCGCCAAAAAGACTTTGACAAAAACATCATTTGGAAGCACGAATCGCCGCGCGGAGACATCACGGTCACAATCAACCTTTCAAAACCCGAAAAAACGCCCGAACAAGTGCGCCTTGCAAAAGAGGCAAAGACCGGTTATCCAAAATGCCCCCTTTGCGCCGAAAACGTCGGATTTGCAGGCAACTTGGCTATGGCGGCAAGACAAACAATCCGCACAATCCCGTTTGAACTTGACGGCGAAGATTGGTTTATGCAGTTTTCACCGTACAGCTACTTCGAGCAACACGCAATAGCCGTGTGCAAGGAGCATCGCCCCATGTGCGTGAGTGACGCAACGCTAAGACGTATGATAGATTTTGTGGACTTGTTCCCCCACTATTTCATCGGCTCGAACGCGTCTTTGCCGATTGTGGGCGGCTCGATTCTCGCTCACGACCACTATCAAGGCGGCAAAAAGATCCTGCCCGTGTTTTTCAGACCTTCTCGCAGATATTTTAGAGTGGACGATTTCTCAGACGTCAACGTGTCGGTTGTGGACTGGTACAACTCCGTTGTGCGCATAGAAAGCCAAAATCGCGAACACGCAATCGAAGTCGCCAACAGATTCCGCCGCGCTTGGGACGTATACTCCGACGAGAGCGTCAACATCCTTTGCTCAACGCAAAAGGACGGCGAAAAAGTGCAGCACAACGCAATCACGCCCATTGCGTCGATCAACTCCGACGGCGAGTATCAGTTCAATCTCATTCTTCGCAACAACCGCACTGACGAACAACACCCGTTCGGCATCTTCCACCCCGCAGTCGAGCTGCACAACATCAAACAAGAGTCGATAGGCATAATCGAAGTTATGGGCTTGTTTATTCTTCCCGGCAGACTTGCAAGAGAGTGCGAGATGATACGCGACTTGCTCACGGGCAAAACCACGCTCGACTTCGAGGCAATCGCAAAAGACGATCATCCCCTTCACAAGCATCTTGGCATGATCACCCAACTTGTCGTTGACAACGGCACCAACATGTCGGAAGGCAAAGCCGCAGGCGCGATTACGGACTATATCAACAACGCTTGCGAGCAAATTCTCGACACCACCGCAGTGTTCAAGAACGATGAGCAAGGTCAAGACGCATTTGACAGATTTATCGCAAGCGTGCTTGGTTAATACGCAATAAGTCGCTTGAAACGCTAGATCGCAAGAGAAAATCAAGCAATCAATTCGAGCAAAATTTGAGAAAATTCGGATGTTTACACAAATCAAAAAACGCCGTGAAAACGGCGTTTTTTCATACATGTTTTTCAACAAATCTAATTGTGATTTTTGCGGCATCTAACTCGCTCAATCTGCCTTTTTGGAGAGCTTGAGAGTGTTGACCAGTCCAACGATGCCGGCAGCCAAAAGCACGACAACCCACACGATGACCGCAACTTTCATAAACGGTGACAAAATGACTTCGTCAAGCACCTTTTCAAGCCTTATCGTCACAACAAGCGCGACTATCTCCACAATCGAGTATACGGCAAGAACACCCACCATTGCGCAGTATGCGATGAAGGACTTTTTGTAGGTTGCAAACACTGCGTCGTTTGGAGTGGGAAACTTTGTGTTTTTGGTCTTTGACACAAACACGACAAGGGCGATTGCGCACGCAAATATTGCAACGTGCAGCGCGATTTCGCTATACGCCGCGCCTATATATGCCTTGATCGGAGCATAGTATATCGTGCCGACATACGATGGCAAGTTTTCGACAAGTTGACCTATGGACGCAACGCTCGTCAAACCCACTACAAAACGCAACGCGCCTATTACAAGCAAGAACACGGCAATGGAAAACACGCTTCTAGCCGCCTTGTTTGCCTTTGCGTCACTTTCAAACGCCGCATGATAGGTGGTCAGCACAGGCTCGTATGTCGGTTGAACAGGCTGATATGTTTCACCGTTTATATCGCCAAAAAACTCATCGTCTTGCGTGGACGATGCAAGCGGAACTTCATATCCGCAATACGGACACACGTTTCCGCCCGTTTTGTCAACGTCGAACTCCGCTCCGCATCTTGGACAAGTGATTTTCATAAGAATTTCTCCCTTTTTGAAATATTGAAAAGCCGCCATATTGCGCCGCCTTTCGCCTTTATTATAAATAACATTACACATTATGTCAATAGAGCAAAAGCCGTCATTGCAGCAACGGCATTGCTTGCTTACTGAAATTAATAATGAATAATTAATAATTAATAATTATGGGTGGGACACCCACACCCGAATTGGAATAATCGGTAATATGCAAAATTATCCGTGTCATTCTGAGCGCAAGCGAAGAATCTCGTGGAAACGAAACGGCACTATATACACGTCATTTTACATCATTCCACTACCGCGAGATTGCCACGCCGAACAAGTCGGCTCGCAATGACAACATAACAACATGGAAGAATTTGAAAACCGACACTTCTCTTTGACGGCAGTATTCGGATAAAGAACAAGAAAGGCACGGCTTGAAACAAAACCAAACGTACATAAGCGTACGTGATTTTGGGGCAAGCCGCGCCTGACGCAGTTATTTGCCGATATTCTAAACTATTATAAGCGCAATATTTAGATGAAGAACAAGGAAGAGCCGCGCTAACGGCAACCCTAATGTACACATAGTACATGAGTTGACGGGGCGTGGCTCTGTAAGGAACGCAGTGACGGAATAGCGATTGTTACGCTTTGCGTCAATCGCGTCCGAAGTTGTTCGCTAAAAAACGACTAAAACTTATCTCTTTGACGGCAGTATTCGGATAAAGAACAAGAAAGGCACGGCTTGAAACAAAACCAAACGTACATAAGCGTACGTGATTTTGGGGCAAGCCGCGCCTGACGCAGTTATTTGCCGAATAATGCCGTCAAAGCTCGATGCGGGAAGACAGCGCGCGCGACAAAGTACTCTCATCCGCATACTCGATCACACTACCCTCGGGAAGTCCGCGCGCGATGCGAGTGACTTTGATGCCCATAGGCTTGATAAGACGAGCAATGTACATGGCGGTGGCTTCGCCTTCAACGTCGGGGTTGGTGGCGAGAATGACTTCTTCGACACCGTCAAGACGAGCAAGAAGTTCTTTGATGCGAATGTCGTTTGGCCCGATATGCTCCATTGGAGAAATCACGCCGCCGAGAACGTGATACACGCCTTTGAAGTCCTTGACTTTTTCAAGCGCAACGATGTCTTTCGGCTCTTTGACAACGCATATAGTGGTGGGCTTTCTTGTGGCGCAAATGTCGCACACTTCATTCTCGGTGTAGTTGCCGCAGACTTTGCAAAAATGCACGTTTTGCTTGACTTCTTTGATGGCATCAACAAGTTCGTCCACTTCTTCGGCGGGCGAATTGAGAATTGCGTATGCATAACGAGCCGCCGTTTTTTCTCCGACAGACGGCAGTTTTGACAATTGCGCAATAAGTTTTGCAAGAGGTTCTATATATTTCATAAATCAGTATTGAAAAAAGCGGATGTTTGCGCCAAAATTGACGAATATACGCAATTTTAATCGGCACAACAATTGGGGTGTGGGGTATCCCCCACCCGCAATTATTTATTATTCATTATTCATTATTAATTAAAACAAACCGCCTGCGTTGCCCATCGGACCGAGAAGTTCTTTGGAAAGATCGTCGGCTTGTTTCATCGCGTCGTTGAGAGCGGCAAGCACCATATCTTCGAGCATTTCCACGTCATCGGGATCGACTGCTTCGGGTTTGATGGACACCGATACGGGTGTTTTGTCGCCGGTGAGCGTCACTTCAACCATACCGCCTGCCGCGCTGCCCGTGACTTCGCTGTCTGCGAGTTCTTGTTGCGCCTCTTGCAATTTGCGTTGCATTGCTTGCGCTTGTTTCATGAGTTGTTGCATATTTCCGCCGCCGAAACCGCCGTATGTCATAATTTGTGTCTCCTATATTGTGAATTTTGTATTATTTTATTTCCAGCATATTGCCAAACATCTCTTTGACAAAGGGCAAAGCCTTGTCTTCGTCGAGACGATGCACTGCTTCGATAACCAGCCTATGTGACGAATCCACGGCATAAAAAGCCTTGTTGATTGCGTCCCTGTTGTTCTTGTCTTCCAAAAACCCGAGCGTTGCGGTGTCCGCCACCTTGACAAAGAAGGTGTCATCATTCATTTCAAGCTCGGCGTCTTGCGTGGATAGTGCAATAAGTTGAAAGCCACTCTGTCTAAGTTCGGATGCTACCCTGAGCCACACCTGTCTCGCATCCGTTTTGACAGGTGCGGACTCAAAACCCGATTTTCTGAGCCCCGCTATGATTTTTTCAAGTTTTGCAACGCGCGCTTGTAGCTCTTCCACCTTGGCGTCCGAATCGCCGCCGCTCGATGCAAGCACCACAGCCGATTCAAACAATATGCGGTGTTGCGCGCTGTATCTGAACTCCCCTTCGAGCTTGGACATTATCTTCATGATACCCATGCACTTTTCGGTGGAGTATTTGTCAGCCATATCTTTGAGAGAAACGTATATACTATCGGGCAAAGCAAGCAACGTCTTTGCGGAAGAACAATTCTTGATATACAACACGTTTCTGAAAAGCGTGGCAAGGTCTTGCGCGAGAATGGGAACGCTCTTGCCCAAATCGCAGAAATTGGCGACGTCTTGAAGAGCTATATCCACGTTGCCGTCCGCAATCGCCGTGGCAAGATGCTGCAATTTTTTGGGATCTGCCGCGCCGAGCACTTCGAGCACCCCGTCATAAGTGACGTTGCCTGCGCAATAGCTCACGCACATATCGGCAACGGACAAAGCGTCTCTGACGCTGCCTTTGCCTGCTTGCGCAATCAAATCCACCGCTTCGCTCTCGTACTTGACGGAGATGTCGTCAAATATGTCACGGATACGCTTTGCTATGACTTGGCTTGGCACGAGCCTGAAATCGAAACGCAAACAACGCGACAAAATCGTGGCGGGAATCTGGTGTATCTCGGTTGTGGCAAGGATGAAAATCGCATGCGAAGGCGGCTCTTCGAGCGTCTTCAAAAGAGCGTTGAACGCAGCTTTGGAAAGCATGTGCACTTCGTCGACGATGTAGACCTTGTATCTGCCGATCGTGGGCGGAAAGTTGATCTTGTCCGTCAGTTCCCTGATCTGATCCACAGAGTTGTTGGACGCAGCGTCTATCTCGAGAACGTCAAAATTTGACGGCGAGGCAAGCTCCACACAATGAGCGCATTTTCCGCACGGCGAACCGTCGGGAAGCGGCGAAAGACAATTGACCGCCCGCGCAAAAATCTTTGCGACGGACGTCTTGCCCGTGCCGCGCGTTCCCGTGAAAATGTACGCATGCCCGACGCTGTCGGTTGCGATTTGATTTTTGAGAGTGCGCACGATATGGTCCTGTCCGATGACTTTGTCAAAGGTGTCGGGACGATATTTGCGATATAAAGAAGTATATGCCATAAACTGTATTATAAACTAAATGCGCGGATATGGCAAGACGCTATGACAAATTTGTTTTTCGATTGCGTTTTTGCCGTAAAATAACAAAAAAACGCCGCAACGATATTCAAATTCCGCCACGAGCGTGTTTTTGTTTTGGCGATACAACAATCAAGCCGTCATACGTTGCTCATAAGAGCCTTTCTGCAATAGGTCAGCTGAACAAGCTGATAGCGAATCGACGATGTGACAAACGCCCTGCTTTTTGCAAAATCCACGTTGTCGATAAGAGCCAAAGTCGTTGCAAGCGCAACCTTGATTTCGCCTATTTGCGCCTTGTCGCAATCCGCTGTGTTTTGATAGAAAACGCACTTTATATCTTCGATTTGTGCGCGTAAAACATTGATTTGCGTCTTTGCGTCTTCAACGCTTATAATGTCGGCATTGAGATCGTTTGCCACTTTGTACATACTCTCAAACGCAATGTCAAAGTATTTCAAGGCGGCAAAAACGCTCTCTTTCAAATCACCTTTACACCACTTGAAAGATCCTTTGTCAATCTCGATTTTTTTGACGTACACACCCCTTTCGCCCATGGACGACACCACCCTTTTCGCATCGTCTTGGCTTGGGTACAAAGCGTATATAATCTCGATCTCGTCGCCTTTTAGCACATAGCCCGCGCCGCCCCTTGACTTTATCATGTCCGCGCTCGCCCTTGCCAAAGTCATGTCACTGTATCCGCCGCACGCCACCGCATACACCGCCTGCCGCTCCCCCGCGCCCACATTGAAAACTCCGAGAATCCCTTCTCCCGAAAAGGTCATGCACAACGCAAGCGTCAGCATAAAACACAGCACGATCGTGCATACGACGATGATATTTTCTTTCGCCATTTTTCGCATGCTAGATTATATGCACCCGCCTTGCGATTGATTATAACCACTTAAAAACAAGCAAATATTATTCTTTTTCATCACAATGATTTTGTCGCTTTTCCATAATCCGACAAATAAAACGGCTGCTGATTTTCGCAACCGTTTTATTTGTCGGTTTCCCTATTGCTCCCCAATAGACACTTACTTTTTATCCTACAATTTCAAGCAATGTTTGCGGCAATATCTGCAAATCCACAAAACCGTAATTGCGGTGCGCTCCGTCACGATATTCGCACAACATAAACTCGCTTCCTTGCGTTTCGACAGTGAACATTCTAAGCCTATCATTGCACAGAATTAGAATGACGTACACATTGTCGCACATGGAAAATCTTCGACCTTGATACAAATACAACACGACAGGATATTTGCCAAAAGTGTCCGTGCATGCGGCTACCGGATTTGCAATCGAGCCTAATATCGGCGCGTAAATCATGTGTTTGCATGCATCTAGCAACAGATTTCCGGCTTGGTTGTCAAAAAAACTGTTTATCTTCATGGCGTGTCCGTTGCCTTGCAAAACATCGTTGTAAACGTTGTTGAACTCTTTGATCAATTCGACGTTTGCCAAATCGTCTTTTCCACTTTCAAAAGTGTTTTTCTTAATACTCATAGTTAGCCTCCCCAAATCAACCTTGCGGTTGTTCAATTATTATTTTGTATAGTTGTTTTCATAATCGGCGATTACCTTTTGAATGTCTATCCCCCTTCTTTCAAGTTCCCGAATCAGTTTTGCATTTGGCTCTTGCTGAAACAAGCTTTTTTCTTCGGCAGTAAGCGAATCCCACGTGGTTCTTTTGGGCTGTTTGTCGCAAAAATACTGAATAGCTATTCCGCAAATCACATCGAGAATGAGAAAAACCAATCCGCATATCCATGCCGCTTTGTTCCCCGCAATTGCGCCGCCAATCAACAAACCCAAAAATAACATTGCCAAAACGTACGTTGCCGCTTTAATTTTTTGCATCATTTATCCTCCATTTTTTGTTTTTCAATTGTATTTTTTAGTATACATCGCCGAAAAATCTATCGCGATGCTCACCCCATTTATGCTTCTTTTGTCAAAGAAAACGGAAATGCCGCAATGTTTTTTTGTCTTAACATGTTGGCGATTCTTATTGCAACCATTTCTGTAAATCCCAAAGCAAATTCTATATCGTCAACAAATCTCAACTCTCCGTCACTTCCCCCATGCAGTCCAGTCAAATAAAAGATTTTACCTTCCCTATTCACTTTGACATAGTAGTGCTTTTTTGACGGCGAAAAATCGTTTTCGCATGTCTCGACATACCCTTTTATCGATCCCGTCTTGTAAATAAACTGTTTGAATCTACACATAGTTTTCCCCCTTTTGTATACATTTCGATTATCTATTGTAGAAACACTTTCCGTCATTTGTTTTGCCAATCGGAAAACCGTCAGCAATGAGGTAATCCACGTTTCTCGCCACAGTTTTTCTGTCGCATGATTTGCCGATGCCTTGCAAATATCGCGACAACTCCGTGTATGAAACAGGTCTTTCTTTTGTCGTGTATTTTTGCAATGCAAGCAAAATGTGCACTATTATCGTTTTTGTTGCGTAATCCTTTCTCATAATCCCTTCACTTTAATTATAGCAATATGGTATAGACAAAATTGTCCACGTTCACAAATTCATGACAAAATTCGATTATTCCTATAAATATTTTGTCAAAAAATATCCTTTGTCGATTTTCCAAATTTAACAATTGAGCCTAAAAATCAATAACCAATCCCCCCTATGTTTTTTGGTATCTATGTTATACAACAAAATGTTTCACATGTCAACCCTGCCCAATTTTAGGCACTTCAGTGCAACTATATTGCTATTAAATAGTCGCTCGCCGCCGTTGCAGCAATAACGGCATCAAATCGGGTGCGGGTGTCCCGCCCAAACGTACATTTAGTACGTGATTTTGGAGCAAGTCGCATCTGACAAAGTTATTCGCCGAATAGTGCAAACTAACTACCCTGTAAGGGCAATATTTGGATGAAGAACGCGAAAGGCACGGCTTGAAACAAAACCCAACGTACATTTAGTACGTGATTTTGGAGCAAGCCGTGCCTGACAAAGTTATTCACCAAATAGTGCCCTTACAGGTTGTAGGGGGTGACTTGATATACATAATAATTCAACCAATTGTAAAACAGCAAATTGGCTGTGGAACGCCACTTCATGTCCACTTTGTCGATGTCATCGGTGGCGAAATAGTTTTTGGGACGATCGATGGGGAGACCTTTTTCAAGGTCACGGAGATACTCGTTGCGGAGCGTGTAGCGATCGTATTCGCTGTGCCCGGTGAAGAAAAACGACTTGTTGTCGAGCGTTTTTGCGATGGCAACGCCCGATTCTTCGCCTTCGGCAAGGATTTTGATGTCGGGATTTTCACGCAGAGCAATCTCGTCAACGGACGTGTGGCGAGAGCTTGGGATATAGAACGTGTCGTCCATGCCCTTCAAAAGCATATCGTTTTTCACGACTGCGTGTGTGGGAAAGATGCCGAACAGCTTTTTGTCAAGCATGTGCTTGCCGATGCCGAACTTGTGGTATAAAGCCGCTTGCGCGCCCCAGCAGATGTATATGGTGCTGGTGACGTTTTTGTCGGCAAAATCGATGATTTGTTCAAGCTCGTGCCAATACTTCACTTCTTCAAACGGCAACGTTTCCACAGGTGCGCCGGTGACGATCATTCCGTCAAACTTCATCTTCTTGATCTCGTCAAGCGACTTGTAGAAACGGTTCATGTGGTCGTCCGTGACGTGCGTCGGCACATAGGTGTCCGTCTTGATGAGCGTGACGTTGATTTGAAGGGGCGAATTGGACAAAAGACGTATAAGTTGCGTCTCGGTGGTTTCCTTTGTGGGCATCAAGTTGAGAATTGCGATCTCGATGGGGCGGATGTCCTGCCCCACTGCGCGCTTTTTGTCCATGACGAAAATCTTTTCGCTTTGCAAGTTTTCAAACGCAGGCAAGCCGCGCGGAATAACAATTGGCATAATGATTGCTCCTTGGTGAGAGTTTACGCTTGGACGTTTGCGTGGTTGAGCGCTTGCTTGATGTCGTCGATAAGGTCGTTTGCGTTTTCAAGACCGCAAGAGAGTCTGACAAGGTCGGGAGAAACGCCGGCGGCATAAAGCTCATCATCGGTGAGTTGGCGGTGAGTGGAACTTGCAGGATGCAAGCAGCAGCTGCGAGCGTCGGCAACGTGCGTTTCGATCGCAACGATTTTGAGCCCTTTCATAAACGCTTCCGCCTTTTCTCTGCCGCCTTTGACGCCGAAACTGACAACTCCGCAAGTGCCGCTGGGGCAATATTTTTGCGCAAGAGCGTAGTCGGCATCGCCTTCAAGAGAAGGATATTTCACCCACGCGATGCGGGGATCGGATTGCAAATATTTTGCGACGGCAAGTCCGTTTTCGCAATGGCGAGCCACTCTGACGTGCAGGCTTTCAAGACCGAGATTGAGAATGAACGCATGTTGCGGGCTTTGGATAGAGCCGAAATCGCGCATAAGTTGCGCCGTGCATTTGGTGATAAACGCGCCTTCTTTGCCAAACTTGGTGGCATAGGTTATGCCGTGATAGCTATCGTCCGGGGTGCAAAGACCGGGAAATTTGTCGGCGTGCGCCATCCAATCGAATTTGCCGCCGTCAATGATTGCTCCGCCCACGGTTGCGCCGTGTCCGTCAAGGTATTTTGTGGTGGAATGAGTCACGATGTCCGCTCCCCACTCGATAGGACGGCAGTTGATGGGCGTTGCAAAGGTGTTGTCGATGATAAGCGGAACACCGTGCTTGTGCGCCACTTTTGCAAACAGCTCGATGTCAAACATTTTGAGCGCGGGATTGGCAATCGTCTCGCCGAAAACCGCCTTGGTGTTGGGCTTGAACGCCGCCTCGATCTCTTCTTCGGTGCTGTCGGGAGAGATGAAGGTGAAATCAACGCCCATTTTTCTCATGGTGACGTTGAAAAGATTGTACGTACCGCCGTAAATCGCGCTTGTAGAGATGACGTGATCGCCTGCGTTGGCGATGTTGAAAACGGCATAGAAGTTTGCCGCCTGTCCGCTTGAGGTGAGCATACCGGCAGTGCCGCCTTCCAGCTCTGCGAGTTTCTTTGCGACGTAATCGTTGGTGGGATTTTGAAGACGAGTGTAGAAATATCCGCTCGCTTCAAGGTCGAAAAGTTTCGCCATATCTTCGGACGTGTCGTATTTGAAAGTGGTGCTTTGAACGATAGGAATTTGTCTTGGCTCACCGTTTTTGGGGGTGTAGCCGCCTTGAACGCAAATGGTTTCGATTCGTTTGTCCATAGTGTCTCCGTGCGCAGTGCGCTATATAAAAAATTTTGGATTCAGATTGTAAAAGGCATGCAAAACTCAGCGCGTGTTGTACTCTTTCATCACGCGGCGAAGATTGCGGTCGTTTTCCTTCTCTTTGATGGCTTGACGCTTGTCGTGCAGCTCCTTGCCCTTGCAAAGCCCGATTTGCACCTTGACGAGCGCGTCTTTGAAATAGACTTTGAGCGGAATGAGTGTGTAGCCTTTCTGCTCCACCTTTCCGCGCAACTTGTTGATCTCGCTGCGGTTGAGCAAAAGCTTGCGATTGCGGCGAGGATCGACGTTGTTGTAACTGCCCATTTTGTAAGGCGAAATATGCGCGCCTATCATAAAAACTTCGCCGTTTTTGATAATGACGAAACTGTCGCGAAGGTTGATCGCGCCAAGGCGAATGGACTTCACTTCGCAACCGACAAGCACAATACCCGCTTCATAGGTGTCTTCCACAAAGTAGTCGTGGAAGGCTTTTTTGTTTTGAGCAATAAGTTTTTCCATATACGATATTATATATTATTGCGCGCAAATATTCAAGAGATACGCGCGAGATAAACATGCGCAATTCTGCGGGCAAAAAAAAGACCTGTGAAACATCACAGGTCAATCTGATACGATCTTGTCAATCAGCCAACAAATCTCCACATCACGAAACAGATGATTGCGCACACCATAATGAATGCGAACAAACCGAACGTGACTTTTTTGAGAATGCTTTCTCTGTTGGTTGCTTTGTTCTTTCCGTAGAAAGTATCGCTTGCGCCTGTGATGACGCCCACGTTGTCGTTGGTGCCTTTTTGCATCATGATGACGACGATAATTGCGACTGCCGCAATCACCATCAATATAACGAATGCCATTAAAACATTCATTGCAGTTTCATACTTAATGCCTTGTTCTGCGGCAAGAAGAATAGAATTCAATGAATCAAGCATACTTTACCTCCTAAAAGTTACTATGAGATTTTAGCATAAGCCAATGCAATTTGCAAGCAGTTTTACAAATATAATTTGAAAATGTAACGTTTTTCACGCAAGAAACATAAAATGCGAGCATGGAAAACCAAAAATATGCAAGCGAACTGCCCTATCCGAGCATCGACGTTGACAAAAACGTCGCAGAAAGCAAGATGCTGATGCCATCCTACGCAGGCTCGGCAAGCGAACTTAGCCACGTAATGACCTACGTTTTTCAAAGCTACGTCACCGAGAGATACCCCGAGATCGCAAAAGCCATGAAGGAAGTGGCGATTGTCGAGATGCACCACCACGAGATGCTTGGCAAAGCGATATATGCGCTTGGCGGCTATCCCGTCATGGGCGCGCGCACTTGGTGGAACGGAAGTTTTGCAAACTACACTCTCGATCCAAGAAAGTATTTGCTTGAAAACATCCGCGGCGAAAAGAATGCAATCGTCAACTACGAGCGCACGATTCTCAATCTGACGGACGAGAGCGTCAAGACTCTTCTCGCTCGCATAATCATAGACGAAGAGATACATATCAAAGTGTTCAAAGACTTGCTGTCAAACTACTTTGACGTGCAAGCGTAAATGCGCACAATGGAGCGTTTATCCCCTTAATATCGCAGATAAACATCATTTCTTGACATAATCACAAAAAAACAATCCGCAAATATTTTTTGCGGATTGTTCGTTTTTTTTGCAAGATATTTTGTCTTTTACACCCACTGCTAAACAATGGCTTTTAGCCTTGCGCTCACCGAATTGCATTGAGTTTTCAAGGCTTATGCTTGCTTGTTTGCAAGTTTTTCAACCACGATTTTTACTTTGTTTTTTCTCGCATTTGGCAAAGATTTCACAAAGCACGGCGGAAAACGTTTTGTAGATTTGCTCGTAAGCGTCAAGGGAAAGTCCGTACGGATCAGGCACGTCATATCCGAGATAAGACGAGAGTGAAAGGATCTTCTTCTCCGCTCCGTAAAACTTTGCAAGCACTCTTTTTTGCTCATCGTTCATCGTAAAAACAAAGGTTGCGGACGAAAAAGTCTTTTTGTCGCAAAACTTGGCTTCACGTCTTGCATCGTATGGCACGCCGTGCGCATCAAGCACCCGAGCGCAAAGCGGATTGATAATATCGTCATGCAACACAAGCCCCGCGCTTGCAACTTCTATATCTTTTTTGTCGCGCGCGTACGCGTACTGCTTGAACATGTATTCGAGCATTGGCGAACGGCACGTATTTGCTGTGCAAACAAACAAAACTTTCATACTTCTTTGCCGCCTGCGGCTTTTGTGACTCTGTTCATCACGGACGCTTCGAGCCCGCTGCCGTGCAACTCTTCCACGATTATGTAATCGTACTCTTTCTCTGCCGTGTGCAAGGCGGAATAGATGTTGCGAGTGTAGTCTTCAACGGTGACTCCCAGCGATATGAGATTGCGATCCTTGAGCGTGTCGCGATATATGTCGCGCGCAACTATCACGGGGTTTTTGCCGAGAGATGCTTGCTTGTCGTACTCGTTGACGGCATGGTCGATGTTGACAGCTGTCACAGTGTCCACCTTGGGCGCATAGTGAGTGTATTTCATGCCGGGGGCTTTTGCCACTTTGATGATTTTACCGTTTTGGCTGACCTGCCCCACAACGTCAAGGAGCATATCGGCAGTCACCGCGCCCGGTCTCAAAATGGTGGGAACGTCCACAGTCAAGTCAAGCACGGTGGATTCTATGCCCACTTGGCATGCGCCGTCGTCGAGAATGAGATCCACTTCGCCGTTCAAGTCTTCATAGACGTGTTGCGCCGTTGTGGGAGATATGTGCTTTGAGCGGTTTGCGGACGGAGCGGCAAGCGGAAAACTCTTGGCGATGAGCTGTCTTGTGTACGCGTTGTCGGGCATACGCACCCCCACCGTATCGCCGCCTGCTGTGACGACGTATGGGATTTTGTCGCTCTTTTTGAGTATTACGGTGAGCGGACCGGGCATAAAACGCTCGGCGAGTTTGTAGAACTCATCGGGCACGTCCACCGCAATGTCCTTGACCTGATCGAGCGAAGAAATATGCACGATGAGCGGATTGTCTTGCGGTCTGCCCTTTGCCTTGAATATGTTTGCCACGGCGTTTTCATCGTAGGCGTTTGCGCCGAGTCCGTACACGGTTTCGGTGGGAAAAACCACCAATCCGCCGTCTTTGAGAATACGCGCGCCTTCGTCAATGCCGTCTTTTGCTTTTACGATTCTTGTCATATAAGCCTTCGTATTTTCGGTTGCGATTGCAAGCCGTTTATCGTTTTTGCGGAAAGTCCGCTATGTTGCTGTTAGATGAGTCTGTACACGTTGTAGGACACGTCTGCGCCCGTTGTGATTTTGTCAAAGACAAACACGTTGCTCGGCGATGAGCTTGGCGCATAGAGCGTGCAGCCGCTTGCCATGGTTGCAGGCATAACGATGTTCTTTTGCACGTTGGGGTTGAAGTTCTTGATGCCGTATCTTGTCACGTCCTTGCCGTTTTCGTCCTTTTGTTTGACGAAATACATATAGCAACCTATTTTGTAGATACCCTCGTTGCTCTTCTCGACGTACGCCATGTCTTTGAGCGGTTCTGAGCCGTCGCTCATACGATCGACAGTCTTGCCGTCCGCGCCGACAATGTAGTATTTCTTCACCTTGTTAGCGTCGAGTTTTTGTCCTATCGTGTACGAGCCGCGGAATGCGGAAAGCGAGAGATACTCAAACGGCACGACTTCTTGTCCGTAAAGATTGAATGCGCCGTACAACGTTTGCTTGGAGTCTTTTGGATCGGTGATTGCGGCAACGATCATGTTGTTGGACAACTCTTGTTGCAACACTGCGCTGCGATCGTTGTGTCCCACAAGATTGCCCGCCTTGTCATAGACGTTGACTTCGCTCGGGTGGAGCGGCACGTAATAGTAGCCGTCAACGCATTGCATGATAAGGTCGAAATAGCCGACTTTTTCCTTCTTTTGATCCTTGATCGTGATACCGTAGTTGCCCGTGAGCGACATGACGACGTTGAGATTTTCATCAAGAATAAATTGATCATAGAAGCCCACTTTGCCGATTATGGTCAAGCCGTAGCTTGCATAGGTGTAGCCTTCTTTGAGATAGGACGCGGTGTTGATGCCGCCCTTGTCGCCGCTGTAATACTTGTTTTCAAGATACAAGAAAACTTTGTCTGCGTTTGCGGTGTATTCTCTTGTTACGTCGTTGTCGGGCGTATAAATGCGGCGTCTGAACACATAGTAGTTGAATCCGTCATAATAGGAATATTCTTCGGTGTTTTCAACCGTCCAGTCTTCGTGAATGAAGAATCTGCCGCCGCCGATGTAGGTGATTTCGCTTGAATAGTTCTTATTGTTGTTGGTTGACACCGTGCCGTTGGTCGTGGAGTCGAGATTGGGCACGACAGCGTTTGCCGTTTGCGGAATCGCAAAAATTTCATCGCCAGCCTTGTTGCCGACAACCGTCACGTATTTTGAATCGAAACCTTTGACGTAGGAGAGTTTGTTGTCGCTGTTTTTCACTCTGCAAACAAGTGCTCCGCGCTCGTTCAACGCGCCGCTTGTCGTGGGACGATAAATTGACGTATATCCCGTCTTGCCTTTTGTGTCGTATTGCGCCGAAACCGCCACAAGTCCGCCGTCAAGCACCTTCACCGCATTGTCGATGTTGACGTTTGCAAGGCTTTTTGAAGAATTGGGATCGCTCGATCCGATTTTCGTTCTTGAAATCACGGTCTCGCCGTTGACGGTGAGAACGCCCGCTTCACCGCTTGCAAACTTGCAAAGGATAAGTCCGTCTTTGACTCTGACAGCCGACACGCCGATCCACTCGGGGAAAATCATACCTTTGATGCCGCCGTCAAAATATATCTTTTCGTCATTCATCTTGACAATGGACAAAACTCCGTTCTTTTGCACCACGAATGCGTTGATGCTCTCTATGTATCCCACGTCGCTGTTGTGGGACGCGCTTTGAGAGCCCGTGCCGCTCGAAGTGTATACGCTCCACCCCGCAGGCAGAGAAATCTCAAGTTTGTAACTTGAAAACTCGCTCTTGCTGTTTGAGCTTTTGAAGACGTCTTCAACGGTGATCGTCTTGTTTCTGTCGCACGCAAAGAGCGTCAAACACGTTGCCAGTATCACGCCGATAACAAGCGTGACAGAGATGATTCTTGCAAAAATCTTTTTGTTCATATTTGCTCCGTAAAGTAGTGAGTGCCTATGCGCACCCCCAGCATTATGTACACAAAATCCGAGAGCAAAAGATTGGCTTTCACTCTCAGAAAATGAGGTATGTTTCTATTTTCGCCGCTGAGATATTGCCTTTGAGTCGCGTCTATGGGTATGCCGTCAAAGCCCTTGCAATGTCCACACACCACACCGTCCGCGTCTTTGAAATACGCCGCACCGTCAAGATCGCACTTGCACACGTTGCAATGCGCAAAGTCAAGCTCGTTGCCGTTGTCTTTGAGCGCGGACAGCAAAAAATCGGTGACTATCACGTCCGGCTCTTTGTCGGTGTAGGCAAGGTTGTTGAGCGTTTCGAGCGCGTGGATAAACAAGTCGGGCTGAGAGTCTATGGACAGTTTTTGAAGCACTTCGAGCGTCAGTGACGCGGCATAATAGCGTTCTATGTCCAGCGTGATTGCCGAAAAGGACTCTATTTGCGAACACTCGGTGATGACGTATCTTCCGTTTCTGCCCGTCAGCACGTAGTCGCCGAAGTTCATGGGTTCTGCCGCATAGCGCAATTTGGCTTTCGGTTTCAAACATCCTTTTGCCGTTGCGGTGATTTTGCCCGTTTCAACGCCGACAAGAGTGACGATCATGTCACTCTCGTTGTAAGGTACCGCTCTCGTTACGATAGCTTTAACTTTCAGGTCGGCTGTTTGCATTTGTCCTTTCTTCGGCTTTTTTAGGCTCGTCTTCAATCATCGAGCGATACAAACTATACCACTCGATATCGCCGGTTTTTGCAAACATTTTCCACAATTCTTTTCCGTCCACAATTGTAGATTGCGCAAAATCGACTTTTCTATTCGCCTATTCGCCGTTTTTCTTTTGCCTTGTGTTTACTCGAATTTGCCGCGCGCCGAGCGTTTGCTCAAAAAGCGGCAAATGTTTGCATATCTCTGCGTTTTGCTATTATGCCGTCAGTCCTTTTTCAAGGCTTTTAGGTCATATCCGAGCTCGCGCATGATGCGGTCGTCGTCGCGCCATTCGTCTTTGACTCTCACATACAGAGTGAGAAAGACTTGTTCGCCAATCATTTGTTCAAGGTCTTTTCTTGCTTTGGTTGCGATTTGTTTGAGCATCTCGCCGCCCTTGCCTATGACGATTGCCTTGTGCGATTGCTTTTCGCAAATGATGTCCGCGTCGATGTCAACGATGGGTTGATCTTCTCTTTCTTGAAACTTGTTGATATACACGCCGATGCCGTAGGGCACTTCTTTGTCGAGAAGATACAACGCTTTTTCGCGTATGATCTCGGTCGCCATAAAACGCATGCTGCTCTCGGTGTACATATCGTCGGGATACATCTTTGCGCCTTCGGGGAGAAGCTCGACAAGTTCCTTCATAAGCGGCTCGAGATTGTCGCCTTTCTTTGCGGAAATAGGCACGATTGCTCGTATGCCCTCTATTCCGTTGAGCTTTTGAAGGCTGAAAAGCATGGTCTCTCTCGTCACGCAATCTTCTTTGTTGAGCGCAACCACGACGGGAGCTTTCTTTGCGTTCTTTTCAAGAAACTCGTAGTCTTCCTTTTGCATGCCCTTTGCCGCGTCAATGACGTACACAACGCCGTCAACGTCTTTGAGCGAGTTTTCCACCGCCTGCATCATGTATTCGCCAAGGTGATTGCGCGCCTTGTGGATGCCGGGCGTGTCGATAAGCACCATCTGATAGTCGTCGCCGTTGATGATGCCGAGAAGTTTGTTTCTGGTGGTTTGGGGACGCCAAGACACAATGGACACCTTCTCGCCGACAAGTGCGTTGGTGAGCGTCGATTTGCCCGCGTTGGCAAGCCCCGCTATGCAGATAAAACCGCTTTTGAAATTCATATACTTTTCCTTTGTAAAGATATTTTTGTCTGTTGTTTCTCTATTGTTTTTCCGTTGATTATCGATTTTTGTCGATTGGTCATCGCTTGATTTTGTCAATCGTCAATTCATTGTAGATTGCCCACATTAATTATTGCTTAATTTCGTTTCAATCCGACCTTGTCCATGATTGCTTTTTGGTGAGCAATCATCACTTTTTCATCATCGGGATCGATGTGGTCGAACCCCAAGATGTGCAAAAAGCCGTGGCAAGCCAAAAAGCCGAGCTCTCTTGCATAGGAGTGACCGTACTCTTTTGCCTGATCTTCGGCGCGCTTGCGGCAAATCATGATAGAGCCGAGCAGCACCTTCGAGCCGTCATAGTCACATTCGCAAAACTTTGATTGTTCAACGGGCAAATCGAGCTTTTCAAAGCACGGAAAACTCAACACGTCCGTCACTTTGTCCACTCCCCTTGCGCTTGCGTTGAGATCTTTGATTGTTTTTTCATCGACAACCGTGATGTCGATAAGAAAAAAATCCTTTTGCCCCAAATGCTTGAAGGTGGCTTTCTCCACCTTCTTGACGAGCATTTTTTCTTGTAGGTTTGCACCCGAAATACGTATCATATCAGTTTTTTGCGAAAGTGTTTTCTTTCTTCTTCTTGTCGTAGCTCACGCGGCTATGATGAATGGACGGCAGCACTTCGATGATCGTGCGTTTGATTGTTGCGATATCGCCCATAGTGATCGGACATTCGTCAAATTGGCGCAGCTCGATTTTCTCGTCCACGAGCTTGTTGATTCTTGCCTCGAACTCTTCCTTGGTGTCGGGCATATACGCGCGCATTGCCGCCTCGATGGTGTCGGCAATCATGATTATTGCGGCGATCTTGGTCTGCGGTTTTGGACCGGCGTAGGTGTATTTGTCAACGGCAAGATCCCCTTCTTCTTTCAAGGTGAGAGCCTTGCGATAGAAATATCCCACAGGCGACGTGCCGTGGTGCTCGCGGCAAATTGCCACAATCTCTTTTGGCAGCCTGTTTTGCTTTGCGAGTATCTCGCCAAAGAGCGTGTGCGACGTGATCATGCTCACGCTCACTTCGGGGATAAGCTCGTCGTGCGGATTGTAGGAAGATTGGTTTTCGCTGAAATAGATGGGGGCTTTGAGCTTGCCTATATCGTGATAGTAGGCGGCGCATCTTGCCATATTGGGATTTTCGCCTATTGCGGTTGCGCACGCTTCTGCAAGGTTGCCCACGACAAGCGAGTGGTTGAAAGTGCCCGGCGCTTCGCTCGCAAGGCGTTTGAGCAAGGGGTTGGACAGATTGCAAAGCTCGTTGAGCCTGAAATCGTCCGCGATGTTGAACATGCCTTCGAATATTGCCACAAGCGGCATAAAAATGAGCGATGCCGCAACGTTTGCGCCGTACGACCACACCACGTGCCACAAAAGGTTGATGCCCACGTCCTTGGACAAGAGCGTGAACAACAGAACGAGCGGTTGCATAAGAAGGGGCGTTGCCATGGACACGAGCAAGAATTTGAGCCTTGTAAGGTGCTTTTTCTCATAAAAATCCACAAGCACTGCGCAAAGTGCGTTGCAAATCACGCTTGCCATGATCACCGCAAGGTCAAATCTGACGGTGTCGATCATAAACGCCGCCACGATGAGTATTGACAGCACGGCGGTTGCCAAAGTGGACGTGCGTCTGTCGATAAGCTCTATCAAAACAAGCGTTGCAAGCGCAATGGGCATTGCGTATTCGTTGAACTTCACGGCGGCGGTTATCGAGATGAAAAAAGTGACAAGCACCATGATTGCCGTCAGGTGAAAATCTCTCGTGCTTGTGCCTTTTGCGCCCGTAAACCTGTATACGCCCGCCATGAGAAAAATCATCATCCCGACTGCGATAATCATTCTTCCCGTCGTGGCAAGCGCATTCTTCACGGTGAACGCCGCCTTGAAATTGCCGATCATAAAGAGCGAAAACAGCGTCATTGCAACGGCAAACACAATCGCCGTCGCGATACATTGCCAAAAATACGTCGCTCTTTTGTGCCTTGCGATCGCCTTTTCTTTCTCGACTCTTGATATGTCTTTAATGTCGTCTATCATAGGTTTTCTCCAAAAATCGTCACTCCTGCTCGTCGGCTTTGGTGTGCGATTCTGCTTTTTCGTATGCTTGAATTATTCTTGTGACAAGCTCGTGTCTGACCACGTCTTTTGCCGTCAACCTGACAATGTCTATGCCCTCAACGTCTTTTAGCACGTCAAGTGCGTCGATAAGCCCGCTTTTCACACTCTTGGGCAAGTCGATTTGCGTTATGTCGCCCGTCACCACTATGCGCGAGTTTTCACCCATGCGAGTGAGAAACATCTTCATCTGCTCTTTGGTGGTGTTTTGCGCCTCGTCAAGAATGATGAAACTGTTTGAGAGCGTCCTGCCCCTCATATACGCAAGCGGCGCAATCTCTATGCTGCCGCGCTCGATATGCTTTGAGTATGCGTCCTGTCCCATCATCTCTTGAAGAGCGTCAAACAGCGGTCTGAGATAGGGATCGACTTTTTCCGTCAAATCCCCGGGCAAAAAGCCGAGTTTTTCGCCTGCTTCAACGGCGGGGCGAGTGAGTATAATCTTGTCAATCTCGTGATTTTTGAGCGCGTACACCGCAAGCGCAACCGCAAGATACGTCTTGCCCGTGCCCGCAGGTCCGACGCCGAACACAATGCTGTTTTTCTTGATTGAGTCAACGTATTTCTTCTGTCCGAGCGTCTTTGGACGGATGATTTTGCCGCGCGCCGTGATCGCAACCGTGCCCATGAGATCCGCAACGTCAAAGTCGCGCCCGGCTTTTGCATAGCCGATGACCATATTCACCGTCTGAGCATTGAGCGGCTGAGTCTTGCACAACTTTTCAAGCGCGTCTATCGCTCGAATCGCGCCGTCAACGTCCTTTTCTTCGCCGCTGACTTTCACGCTCGTGCCAAGCGCAAAAACGTCCACGTCAAAAGCGTCCGTCAGCTTTTCGATGTTCTCGTCAAGCTCGCCGAACACGCTCATCATGGTTTCGTATTTTTCAAACTGCTTTTCTTTTTGCGTTTTCATATCCTTTCTTCCGCTTCCAAAGTCACCGTGACGGAAACTCCGTTGTCACCCTTTTGCACGTCATAGTAGACGTCAAGCACCTTTACGCTCTGTTTAAGCTCGCCGCAAAGACGAGAAAATGCGATTTTCTTCATCTCGTCCACGCTCTTGTCGTTGCGCTCTTTTATCTCTTCTATCGCCGTATACTCAAAGCGGTATATGCGTATCGGCAACAAAAATCCGAACTCTTGCACGCTTGTTTTCAGCTCGTATTTTTCAAAGGGCGATTGGGGCAGCTTGGGCGTTTTGCCGAACATGGCGTAGCGCACGAGCGTTTTCGTGTCTTTTCGCACGCATCTCACGCTCTCGTTTGCAAAGAACACCGAAAGTGTGTGATACACTTTGCCAAAGGCATAGCCGCTCGCTTTGACGGGGATCTTGTCATCGCCGTATTCGACGTACCCGTCAATAAGCACGTCCCCGGGTGAAACCACGTCGCCGTATTTCTTCACCGCCGTGCCGCCCGTCACAACGATTCTGGTCACAACGGCGCGTTTTGCGGCTTTCACCAGTTCGCCGTCGGTCACAAACGAAAAGTCCTGAGGCAGAGCTTGTTTCACCACAACGCTCACCGCCGAGCCTTTCTTTTTGACGCTTGCAAACGCAACGCCGTCAAGCGCAAGGATCTTGTCTTGCAAGGCTTTTTCGTCCACGTCGCAAGTCTTTGCGCCCACCTTGACTCCGCTTTGGTTTAGTATGGCGCAAATCTCGTTTTTTAGAGCTGCAGGCAAATTCGCGCCTGCGCCCGACACGCTCACGCGCGTGACAAATTGCGACAAAACGATGATTGCCGATAGAGCTATCATCAGCCCCACAAGCAAGCCGGGACGCATCGCAACGCTCAGCGCATAGGGCGCAATACCTCTATTATCAATTATTTTATAATCATAACATAAGTTATCTAATAATGCAATAATCTTGCTCAAATGTTTTGATTTGACAACAAACGTGCAGCCGTCTTGACTTGTCTTTACGCCGTCCACTCGGCATATCTTCATCACCGCTCCGATTGCCCTTTGCGAGTTTTCTCCACGCACAATGATCGTGGACGCGCCCACTCTCGCTCTGAGAGTGGCAAGCATATTTGGCTTTTTGTGAACTCTAACCGTGTCTTTTTGCTTGTTTCCGTTGACAAAAGCGTCCTTTTGCCCCTTTGATTTCCCCTTGTTTTTCGGCTTTTTGCCCCTTTGGTCAACAAGTGCGACTCCTTCCTTTTTCAATCTGCGATTTGCACGCTTTTTTCTTGTATCTAACACGCTGTTTTCACTTTTGACGCTTTTTGTTTTCGACATTCTATTTTTCAAAACTCACTCCTGCCGTTTCACCCTTGATATATGCTTCTCCACCGCCGATTTGCGCAATTTCAAGTCCCTTTCCGAGCACTCTGACAACGCAAGAAGACACGCTGATTGCAATCTCGTCGTCCTTTGCCACAAGCACTTTTTTCACTCCGCTTATCACTGTTTTTCCGCTTGTCAAAGTCACAACGTACGGCAAGACCACGTTGTTTATCTTCAATTTGTCCTTGATTTCATCCTTAAACATACAAAATTTTATTGCGACAAAATCGTCTTTATGCCCCGAGCAATCATTATTGTTTTTTTGCAATGGCATTTTCAAAATAATCGTGTGTTCTATCAACATTTTCGGCAATGTTTTTCAAAGGTTTCGTCAGGCGTTTATGAGCGGTTTTGATGGATACTGTTGTTCAAAAGCGGTATTCTAAGTAGCGAACGTCACTTGCGTAAGCAAACTTCACTTGCGTAAGCAAACTTCACTCGCATAGCAAACTTCACTGTCCCCGACAACTTCACTTGTCGCAGACAAACTTCAAATCTTTTTTCGGTATGTTTTTTCAAAAAACTATGTTTTTAGACAATAAAAAACAGCACCGCTTCGGATGCTGTCTTTATATTTTTTTTGCGTGTCAAAACGGCATATCTTCGTCGTCGCTGTCAACGTATTCGTCATCATCGTCGATGTATTCGTCATCAGCGTCTTCGTCAAACGGCATATCTTCATCGCTCGGCGCGGGGATGTCGCTGTCATCGGGAGCGGGCGCGTCTTCAAACGGCATAGGCTCGTCGCTTGACGGCGTGTCAAAAGGCATATCGTCTTTGTTTGCCGCAACTTCGTGCAACTCTTCGGCCACTTGAGATATGGACTTGATGTCCGCCACCTTGTCTTCGTCGTCCGTCTTGTTCTCTTGATAGGCGTATTCGGTGGTGTTTGCGTTTTGATCCACCATTTCTTTGAACGTGGTCGTAGAGCCGTCCCAGTCGAGCTTGATTTCGCCGATAGGACCGTTTCTGTTCTTTTTCACGTCAAGAATGACTTCGTTTTCGGGCAAAGCTTGGTTGTATTTGTGCGGATTGTTCAAGAACACGACAACGTCCGCGTCTTGCTCGATAGAGCCCGATTCACGCAAGTCCGAAAGCAAGGGCGTGTGATCGGGACGTTGCTCGACGCCACGCGACATTTGCGAAAGAAGAATAATCGGGCAATCGAGTTCCTTTGCATAGATTTTCATCTTTCTTGACATATCACTCACTTCCACTTGTCTGCTCTCGGCGGCTTTGCCGTTGACTTTGGAAGTCATAAGTTGCAAATAGTCGATGATAACAAGGTCAAGCCCTTGTTCGCGTTTTAGACGGCGGCATTTTGAAAGCACTTCGCTCGGACCGTTCATGGAATAGTCGTCGATGTATATGCCGCTTGCAAGCAAGGCTTTGTAGCCGTTCATAATCTTCTTGTAGTCTTCACCGCTCAATGCTCCGCGAGTGTCCATCTTGTTGAAAGACACCTTGGAGATGTAGCCGAGCATACGTTTTGCGAGCAATGCCGAAGGCATTTCCAGCGAGAAGATAGCCACTTTTTTGCCGTGATTGAGCGCAACGTTTGCCGCTATATTTAGTGCAAACGCAGTTTTACCCACAGACGGACGAGCTGCAATAAGCACCATTTCGCCCGGTTTCAAGCCGTGAGTTTTCGCATCGAAAGTGGGAAAATCCGTATAGACGGTGTTCTTTGGCACGTTGCCCGATTGCACGTCTTGGATGTTCTTGATAGCCTCGGCAATTGCGTCGTCCACCTTTTTGAGCGCGGATTCGCTTGATTGCTCGGTGATGGAATAGACAAGTTTTTCGGCGTTTGCCAAAGCGTCCTTGCCGTCTTCGCACTCATAGCCGTATTTGGCGATGTCGTTGCCTGCGGATATAACCTTTCTCGTGAGCGCGTCACGCTTGACGATTTGAGCGTAATATTCGCCGTTTGCGGCGGACACGACTCCTTCTGCAAGGTCACTCAAATACGCAACCGAGCCGATCTGGTCAAGCAGTCCTTTCACTTCCAAAGCGTCGCTGACAGACACAACGTCTATGGGCTTGCTTTCGCTTTGAAGCTGTTTCATCGCCGCAAAAATCATGCGATTTTGCGCAAGATAAAAGTCCTCGGCACTCAAAAGCGGAACGATGAGATCCGCCGATTTGCTGTCGATGAGAATAGAGCCTAAAACGTTGGCTTCGGCATCAACGTTGTTGGGCATACCCCTTGTCACTCTTTTAGTTTCTTCTTTTGGCATAATCTACCCTTGCAAGCTAGACAAATCCCCGTCACGACAACAAACAGCACTATGCCGCCCGCTATCAACGCCGTATACCAGTTTTCCGAACGCGGCGAGCGCATGCTGAGCGTGAAAGATTGCTCGCTCTTGCTCTCGTCAAGGTTGAAAACGTGGGTGTAGGTGCTGCCGCTTTTGGAGATCTGACCGTCGCTTTTTATAGATTTATATATAGTATCATACAACAAGACCACTTTCAAGCGATTGTAAATATGGTCTTCGTTTTTGAGGTCTTCTTGTGGTACGGCTTGCTTGACCGCACTAAATATCCGTGACGGATCGAAAGTGACGGTGGTTGTGGACAGGCTATACCACAAATCGAGATTCTGCTCGCCGCTTGCCCAAGTCGCAGTTCCGACGCTGTCGCCCTTGCCGGAAAAGGAGACATGCACGTATGCCGTGTCCTCTGCAATGTCGGTGAAAACGATCTTGCCCGTCAGATATACGTTTCTGACGACTGTGGCGTTGTCTTCACCGCTGTCGGAGCAGGCGCAAAGCAGGACGCACAAGGCGATGAGTGTCAGCGCGACAAGCGCAAATTTTGTGTGGTTTCGACGATTAAGTTTCATGTGTTAAGTTGTTTGGCTCAAGGCCTATCGTGTATGCTCACTCAAACGATTTTTCAAGCTCGTCAAGAGTGTCCGCAAATTCTTTCATAGCGGTCTTGTAAGGCACGTCGCTTTCAAGATCGACGTCTGCAAGACGAATGATGTCAAGCGGCGGAAAACTTCCGCCTGCCGACAAGAATTGCTTGTATTTTTCAAAATACTTTTCGCCCTTTGTCAAGATGTTGTTGGCAATGGACACCGCCGTGGTGATGCCGGTTGCGTACTTGTAGACGTAATAACTTGTGTAGAAGTGCGGAATACGCGCCCATTCATAGCGGATAAGGTCGCTGTGCTCCACCGCATCGCCATAGTATTTCTTGTCGAGTTCGTAATATGCATTGGACAGCGAATCCGCCGTGATAGGCTCGCCGTTTTCAACCATGGTGTGCGCAATCACTTCAAACTCACTGAACATGGATTGTCTGAACAGCGTGGTGCGGAACATGTCGAGATAGTAGGAAAGCAAGTATTTTCTAAACTCGCCCGTCGCCGTCTTGAGAAGGTGTTTGAGAAGGAGCACTTCGTTGACGGTGGACGCAATCTCTGCAACGAAAATCTCATAGCTCGCCTTTTGTTGCGGTTGAGCGGAGTTGCTGAAATAAGAGTGCATTGCGTGTCCGAGCTCGTGTGCGATTGTAAACACGTCATGCACGGTCTTTTGATAGTTCAACAGCACAAACGGGTGCACGCCGTACACGCCCCAAGAATACGCGCCGCTTCTCTTGCCCTTGTTTTCAAAAACGTCGATCCAACCGTCCGTGAAAGACGTGGCGAGAATGTCGCTATATTCCTTACCCATGACTTTAAGTGCTTCTTTGACAAGATCAACTGCCTGTTCGTATTCGAGCGCAAGCTCTTGATCCTTGACGATCGAGATGTGCATATCGTAGGAATTGAGCTTGTCGAGCCCCAAAACACGCTTGCGAAGAGCCATGTATCTGTGAAGATTCGGCGTGCCTTCTCCCACCGCTTCGAGCAACTTTTTGTAGCAGGTCGGCGGCACGTTTTCACGATACATCGAATAGTCCAGCGCACTCTTGAATCCACGCACTTTGGCAAAGAACCAATCCTTTTTCACGTTGCCGGCATAGTTTGCGGCAATGGTGTTGATATAGTCTTTGTATGCGGTGAACATGCTCTCAAACGCCGCTTTTCTGACGTTCTGATCGGGGTTTTGCAACATAAGCCCGTACACGCCGTGGCTCATCTCCACAAGATTGCCTTTGCCGTCGTCCACCTTCTTGAACTTGACGTCCGCATTGTCAAACATGCTGAAAACTTCTTGGTTTGTGTCGGCAAATATGCCCACTTCACCGAGAATTTTTTCTTCCTTCTTGCTGAGAATTATGTCCTTGCTGCGAATGATTTCGCCAAAGAACACGTCATAGTTTTTGAAACGTTTGCTCGCTTTGAGTTGTTCGAGTCTTTCCTTTGAAAACTCGCTGATTTCGGGAGTCATAAAGCTGGTTGCAGACGAAAACTTGACGATGAGCATCTCCACTCTGTTGACCATGCCTTGATAGGTGTTGTCACGAGTGTCTTGGTCAAGGCGCATTTTTGCGTATTGATATAGGCTCATCACGTCATGCGTAAGTCTTGTTTCAAGCTCCAAGCAGTCAAAGAGCATATCTTCATCCGCAAGGTGGTCTGCGTATTTGGCAAAATGCCCTATTCTCTCGTCCACTTTGAAGAACAATTCTTCCCAAGCCTGATTGTCTTTGATGATGTCTTCAAGTCTCCACTTATACTCTGCGGGGATTTGATCTCTATTGTCATAAAGTAGCATATTTTCACTCCTTCATAGATTTTTGGTTATAGTTGTTTGTTATTGCAATTCGTGTGTGGTTGTCCCACCCGCAATTATTGATTATTAATTATTAATTTCACTCGTTGAACAAGGTGTCGCCCAAAAATTCCGGATCGCTGGACAATCTCACACCAAGTTTGCGGAAGGGGTTTTCGTCCGCTTTGTGCAAGATGTGCGTGGAGTGTGCGTCGCATCCGTCAAGTTGCGTGAGTTGCTCCATTGCGGTTGCCGCCGTAGCGTCGGAAGCCGCACAAATGGAGAGCGCAAGCAACGCTTCTTCGAGCGTGAGTGTCTTGTCGTGCTCTTTGAGAATCTTGGTTTTCATATCGATGATAGGACCGATGACGTAAGGCGATATGAGCTTTTGCGAGTCCTTGATGCCTGCAAGCATCTTCACCGCATTAAAGACGCAAGCGGCGGACGCGCTCATACGCTGAGTGTTCTTGCCCGTGACGATTCTGCCGTCTTGAAGTTCGAGAGCAACCGCTCCGCAATCGTCGTTTTGACCGCTCTTTTCTCTTGCTTTTTCGACAACGGGGCGCGTTGCTTGGGTTATACCAAGCCTCGACATCAAAAATTCGAGTCGTTCCACGGTGTCTTTCTTGCAATCGCCGCGTTTCAAATCGCAAAGAGCCTTGTAGTATCTGCGCAAGATTTCTTTCTTTGACGCTTCTCTGCAAACCTCATCGTCCACGATGCAATATCCCGCCATATTGACGCCCATATCCGTGGGTGATTTGTATATGCACTCTTTGCCCGTGATTTTGGCAAGTATGCTGCTCACGACAGGGAAAACTTCGATGTCGCGATTGTAGTTGACGGTGATTTCACCGTACGCTTCAAGGTGGAAGTTGTCCACTTTGTTGACGTCTTTAAGGTCGGCGGTTGCGGCTTCGTAGGCAACGTTGACGGGGTGATTGAGCGGAAGATTCCAAATCGGGAAAGTCTCGAATTTTGAATAGCCTGCCTTAACTCCGCGCTTGTTCTCGTGATAGAGCTGGCTAAGGCAAGTGGCAAGTTTTCCGCTGCCGGGACCCGGAGCTGTCAACACGACAAGCGGACGAGTGGTCTCGATATACGGGTTTGCGCCGTAGCCTTCGTCCGAAACAATGGTGTCGATCTCGTGTGGATAGCCTTTTGTGGGACGGTGGATGTACACTTTCACGCCACGGTTTTCGAGCTTTTGCTTGTACGCAATCGCGCCTTGCTGATCGGTGAACATGGTGATGACCACGCAATTGATGTATATGCCCATTGCGGAGATGTTGTCTATCATTCTCTCCACTTCGCTGCCGTATGAGATGCCGTAGTCGGCACGCATTTTGTTGCGCTCGATTGCGTTTGCGTTGATACAAATGATAAGTTCCGCCTTGTCGCGCAGCTTTTGGAGCAGTTTTATCTTTGCCGCCTTGTCAAAGCCGGGCAACACACGCGCGGCATGCAAGTCGTCAAAGAGCTTGCCCCCGAATTCAAGATAGAGCTTGTCGAAACGATTTATACGCTCGAGAATGTGCTCCGTCTGCTTTTGCATATACATTTTGCTATCAAAACCGATTTTATTCATATATAAGAATTCCCATCCTGTGTATTTGTTTTTATAATAGATATTTTTGTTGCATGAATGCTATTTCCCCTTTCCTCATGTGTTTTCCCCATTGCGTTCCCCCTTGCAAGGGAACCCACGCAACCGCTTGCGCGGGGGACAACACTCTGCACTCGCATAGATAAGTGTCGTTCACTTGTTATGCCACCACGCTTTGTGCGCCGGCTACGCAACAACATGGCGCAGTCGCTCGTACAAGTCGTCAAGCTCGGCGTTCGATGCGGTCGCCGCCTTGCGGCTCCGACTATATCCAAGTGAATAATTTCTTATTCTTCGGGATCGCTGATAGGGCAAACGAGCGAGACGCCTTGTTTGAACATTTGCTTGCCTTTTGTCGTGCGTGTGTCTATGCGGATGTCTTCGGTGTTGACAACGCTTGTTTGACCGCCGCTGACAAAAGCCAAATCGTAGGGCATCTTCACCGTGCCGACATATTGCACTTTGGACTTGTCAAGCTCTATGATTTTTATACCTTTGAGATATCTAGAGCTCGGATCTATGAGCGATGATATCACTCTCTTTGCATATCCGGTGTCGGACACGACAATGATCTCGCCTTCGTCTTCCACTTGTCCCGCAAACGCAACCGAGTCGCCGTCAGAGAGCTTTATGCCCTTGACGCCGGCGGCGTTTCTGCCCTGCATAGGTATCTCGGTGGCTTTGTAGACAAGCACTTGACCTTGCTCGGTGATTTCCATGACGTTCTTCTCGTCGTCCACGATTTCGGCGGCGATGACGGTGTCTTTGTCTGCAAGGTTGATCGCTTTGAGATATGTCTTGCTCACTTCCGTAAATTCGGACAAATCCACTCTCTTTGCGCCGCCTTGTTTTGTGAACAACACGAGCTCTCCGACCGGCACGCCTTCAAAGAACATAAGTTTGACAACGGTTTCGCCCGTCTGCACGTCTTGATTGATCGCGCCGATTTTGAAGGGTTTTTCTTTGAACTTCTTCTCGGGCAGCGTGGTGACGTCGATCTTGACGATGCTGCCGAGATTGGTCACCGCAAACAACGAGCCTTTGTTGTTGACTGAAAGTTTCTGCACGGGGAGCATATCTTCCGCATACGAGCCAAAGTCTTTCTTTGCGGTTGAGAACACCTTGGGTGACATAAAGCGCAACTGACCGTCCTTGTTCATGACAATCACGCCGTCACGATAGGCAACCGCTTCCGCTTCGCTCGGAGCCTGATAGTTTTCAGCCTGTTCATCGCTGTCCACGATGACGCTCATACGCTCGGAATTGAGCGACTTTTTGATTGCGAGCAACTCGTCCTTGACAATGTTGAGCTGTTTACGCTTGCTTGCGAGAATGGACTCGAAAAGCGCGATTTGTTTTTCAAGGAAACGCAACTCTTCTTCGAGCTTGCCCACTTCGAGCTTTGCAAGGCTCTTCAAGCGCATATCCAAAATCGCCTGTGCCTGCGCGTCGCTAAGGTCAAATCTTTGGCGCAAAGTCTCTTTGGCTTTTGCCGTGGATTCCGACTCCTTGATGATTTTTATCACTTCGTCGATGTTGCGGATTGCAACAAGAAGTCCGCGCACGATTTCCGCTCTTGCCTTTGCGGCTTTAAGGTCGAAAGTGGTGCGATTGACGATGATTTTGCGTTGATATTCGACATAATAGTCAAGATACGCCGTAAGGCTCAACTGCTCGGGTTTGCCGTTTGCAATAGCAACCATATTGATGGAATAGCCCATTTCGAGATTGGTTTTCTTGAAAAGGAACGCAACGATTTTGTTTACGTCTGCGTCGCGTTTGCATTTTATCACGGCGCGCGTACCCGTTTTGTCCGACTCGTCCACAATCTCGGATATGCCTGCGAGCGTGTCTTTGTTGGCTTCTTTCAAATCGGCAATTCTTGAAAGCAACTCCGCCTTGGACAACTGATAAGGTATCTCGGTGATGACGATGTTTTTCTTGCCGTTGTCGTCGTTTTCGATGTGCAGTCTAGAACGGATTTTTATCCTGCCCTTGCCCGTCGAATATATATCTTCGAGATTGTCAACGGGGATAATGAACGCGCCCGTCGGGAAATCGGGACCGTGAAAAACCGAGAAAAGATCATGCACGGTGGCGTTGGGGTTGTCTATCTTCATTATGACCGCGTCTATGCTCTCGCCCATGTTGTGAGTGGGGATATTCGTTGCAAGACCGACCGCTATGCCGTTTGCGCCGTTGACAAGCAAGTTGGGAAATCTTCCCGGCAAAGTGTTCGGCTCTTCGAGAGAATCGTCAAAGTTGGGGGACCACGTCACCGTCTCTTTGTCAAGATCTCTCAGCAGTTCGAGCGCGAGCGGACTCATTCTCGCCTCGGTGTAACGCATAGCCGCCGCACCGTCGCCGTCCACAGAGCCGAAGTTGCCGTGACCGTCAACAAGCTTCATTCTCATAGAGAAGGGCTGAGCCATACGCACCATTGCGCCGTAGACCGAGCTGTCGCCGTGGGGGTGATACTTGCCAAGGCAGTCGCCCACGATTCTTGCGCACTTCTTGTGCGGTTTGTCGGGAGTGAGCCCCATCTCGTGCATGGAGTATAACACCC
>ULSH01070651.1_pt1 | contig 37954 bp, 44 predicted proteins | sample 1956151 | NCBI WGS metagenome assembly ULSH01 (sample SAMEA4835702, study PRJEB28245) | human gut metagenome | biome: gut microbiome; material: fecal sample | place: Denmark | collected 2008 | reverse complement strand
CCGCCGTTATTTATGCTTACAGTATTCGCAACTTTCAATTACTGGAATAGCGTGCATATAGTGCTGCTCTTAACATTTTGTTTACCTCTTTTAGTTATGCTCTAATATTGAAATTTCAGTTGAAAAATTTTGAGGTTTGGTATTGCTTGACAATGTATTGAGAATAACTGCTTTTAAATTACTTGATATTGTAGAAAAAAGGTTTTTTCTATAATTTTCAAAGTTACCATCTATTATTTCTTTTCTAAAAAGATTTTTAGAATCAGTAGTTACAAAAACAATAATTGCTCTATTAAAGTAACCGTCATAACCATATAAAGCCGGAGTGGGGCTCTTAAAAGCTTCTATAATAAATTTATCGCTTATAACATCATATCTTACAACAATAGATTTATGAGTTAAAAACATCTTTTGCATTGCGGCGTTTATTTTACCGATATCAGCGGATAAGATATTTTTCAATTTCTGTTGTGATAATATCTCTTTAATTTCATTATCAAAATTATCGTGGCGAGATGCTTGAAGTTTTAAATTGTTATAGCTTGTTTCTAATTTTTTATAGTCCTCTTTTAAATACTTAATCTCACTAATCTCTCTGAAATTTTTATAATATTCTTTTTCGTAATGTTCTAAAGAATTTTTTTGTTCATCCAGAGCATCGCGCAAATTTTTATTTTCTGCGAACAGACTTTTAATTTCCGATGTTAGCCTTTCGATTTGTTGCTGCGCCGTTTCTTTTGCTTTAATATCTTCCGGCGAATGCTTTTCGGCTATAACCATGGCTGCCCAGATAAGCAAACCACCTGCCAAAGCATCTAAATTTGCCCAGTGACTTCTGCTCATGTGTATATCAAAAAGAGGGCAGAATAATACGGCTATAAAAATTAAAAGGCATAATAAAATTTGATTTAAAATACTTTTAGAATCCCATACCATGAAAGCTGATACTATTGATTGTAACGTTACTGCAATTTTTAATATCTGATAAAATCCATAATTAGGTAAGTCCCACAATGCGGCAATTATAGCAAAAGCAGGGACAATAAATAATTTCCACATATAATGTTCCTCGTTTTACTTTTCAAAATAATTTCCACTTATCAGGATAAATTATATTGCCTTTCCGTGTATATCTTTACTTTTAGCATTTTGCAGTTTTAATTTTAAATCCATAATACCGTCAATTTCCGCCTGGCCGTCAGCATCAAGCTGGCGGTATTTTTCTATATGGCGCAGTTCGTCGGCGGTAAGAAAAGCATTATTTTCTTTTGGTAATTCCCATCCCATTATATAAGCTTCGGATACATTATAAATTTTAGCCAAAGCTTCAATTTTATCGGTTGGAATATTTGTTATAATATCGTTTTCATATTTGAAATAGGTTTGCCGTGCTACGTTTATTTTTTTACCTATTTCTTCAAGTGTAAAATTGTGTTTTAAGCGAAGTTCCTTTAAACGTTCTCCTTTACTCATAAAATCACCTCAAGAATATGATAACATATTTGACGCAAAAAGCAACAAAAAAGTTACCGTAAGACACGAAAATAACTTGACAAGTTACAGACGGTAGTATAAACTAAAAGTAACCTAAAAAGTTACAGGAGGAACAGTTATGATTCGCGTAGATAAATTAGTTGGCGAGATGGCCGCTAAAGGTATTAGTGGCAAGGAAATGGCAAAAAGAATAGGAATAGCACCAAAAACATTTTATGAGAAAATGAAAAAAGGGGTATTCGGTACTGATGAAGTAGAAATTATGATTGAAGTGCTGCAATTATCAGACCCGATGTCAATTTTTTTTGCACGTTCAGTAACTTCAAAAGTTACAAAAACACAGGGTGCATAAGGGGGTGAATGGCGTGAACAACGAAGCGGAGTTACAGAAAGAGGCTGACGAAGTGAGAAAAAATATTGCGGCTTATATTAACCGCATAACGCAAAACACCGCTGCTGATGAAACTGCGGCTATTGCAGTAGTCGCAGTATTACCGCAAGCGGTGAATGCGTACATTGAGTTGCTAAAAATTACGAGGGTTACTTCTTAATGACAGTAAGAAGTTCAGAAAAAGCTTCTTTGGTTTTAGCAAGTTTTTCTTCATCGGAAGCACCGGCTAAAAATCCATTGTTGATTAAAGCAACCAGAATTTCTTTAGCAATCAGTTTTTCTTCTTTGAAATTCATAATAACACCCCCTTTCTATAAACATTATAGCAAAGGGCGGCGTAAAGGAAAGGAGTAAACTATGTACCCGGAAACAAAGATGTATACAGTAACAACGGCATCCGCATTAAGGCAGCTTTGCGTAAAAAATAACTGGTTTACAGCCGGAAGCAACGAGCAGTATGAAAAACTGTTTTATGCCAACGAGAACGGCTGCCCGATAAAAGAACTGGCAACAATTATTTGGCTTTGCAGTAACGAAGAAGTACGCAGGATTGATGTTTTGTCGGAATTAAAAGCCGCAAGGAAATCATACTTAAAGCACCTGCGTAAGCGGAATGAGTGGTGAGGAAAATGCTGCACTGCATTGCTGGCGAGAGAATCCGTACCAAAGCTTACGGACTGCCTTGTATAACAACAGAAGCAGAAGCAGTACGTTTGCAGGAGCAAATGAATAAATTTTACCAAAACCCAAAAAATGAAGAAGCTTTTAGAAAATGGGTAGAAGAAAGGAGAGAACGGGAACGTGAAGCAGGTATTACTAATAACTTATGCAACGGCGTTTTACCTTGGGAAGTTGTTGATTGAATGGGTGGACAAGACGAGCCCGGTATGGTTACTGCTCGGATGCGGCGCACTGCTGCTGCGAATTATTCAGATAGCATGGTAACTTGTTCCGAAAAGGAACAAGTTGGAAAGGGGGATGTAAATGTTGTGGGAGTTTATAAAATGTGCGGCAGTGATATTTGCCGGTGTACTTGCGGCGCAGCTTGTAACGCTGCTGATTATAGTTACCATGTTTGCAAAATAAAAAAGCCGCAGCAAACGGGGCAGCTGCGGCTTTAAGAGGAATATGAAGCCAAAAGGCTTTTAACTATTATAACACGGAAGGAATGAAAAATAAATATGGCAGTAAGCAAGTGTTATTTGTGCAACGTGCGCCTTCGCGGCGGCGATAGTAAATATAAGGAACTGGACGGCAAGGCCCGCAAAGTTTGCGTGGACGAAAGAAGCTGCCGCCTGCGTCGGGAGATGAAAAAGAAAATTGCCGAAACGGCGGACGAGGAAGAAAAGGACGATGCGGCGGCGGTGAGTTACATCGGCGTAACGGCAATAGTTTTAATGGAACTTCTGGCATTTGCCGCAGGCATTGTGGTGGGTATGCTGATATGCTGACGGAACGCGACGTTTTAAATGCGTGGCTTTGCTGGGGCAAGGCGGGGCGAGTACCGCCCCCGGCGGCGGATGCCGGAGAACTTCGGACGAAGGTGCGGCACATGCTGGCAAGGTTTTTATATTCGGACCGGAAGCTGTTTTTGGCGGCGGCGAAAATGTTGGCGGCGGCGAAAAGTACAGACTGGCCGACAACTCAGCAAATTGAAATGGCTTTACTGATAGAAAAAACGAAAGCGAAGGTGGAGCAGCGTGTTTAATGATTTTTACGAATACGAAGTGTATTCAATAAAATTTGACGGTGCAATAACGGTTGATTATAAATACAGCCCGCTGAACGGTAAAGAACGCAGGCAGAAGGCAAAAACTACGGAACGGCCGCACGATGATTGGATTAAAGCGTGGTACAACATGAAGGAACTGTTTGCTGACTTGTGGGGTATGCCGTTGGTGGATGCGGCGACAGGCGCAAAGCTGGAATGGAATATCAGAAGCGTTAAGTTTTTGTTTAAAGAAAAAAACGGCAGCGGGGTAAAGATAACTGCATCGGCGGAAGGCGTGGAAAATATTGAAGATGAAATAATTTTAACCACGCAGCCTTTCTGGGAAATGGCACCTAAAGTTTTTTGCGGTGTGCGGATGCAGGAACTGACAACAGAACAGCTTGCCAAAGTTACGCAATTAAAAAAAGAAACCTTTGAATTTATCCATATGGGTAAGAAACAGCAGCCAACACTGGAAGAAGCGGCGCAGTTTATTGAAGGTGGTGCTGCCGAATGAGCGGGTTTAAAAGGAAGTTAAAACGCAAAAATGTAGTTGTGAAAACGGCATCGGCGCTTACGGAAGCGGAGTATCAAGATATTGAAGCGAGAATCTGCGGGCAGCTTACCGAAGAAATAACGCTTAAAATACTTGCCGTGGCGGTTGATATTTTGGAAAAAGACTATGGCAAATTAAAGAAACGCGAAACACGTTTTGATACCTTGCTGGATTTGTTTTCGGCAGGCCTTAACGAATTGGGGCACGGCGATGCCGCAAGACTGGCGGCGGTTGAAAAATTGCGCAGCAAAGGTTTGAAAGTGAGGTTACGTTACCAATGACTTCAAGTGCAGATAAATTTGATAAGAAAATGAAAAAGCTGATTAAAGCAGACTGGACGGCGAAAGAAGTGGCGGCGGTGTCGCACAGGCTTAATAAAAGACCTTTTGCGGCGAAAGTTGATTATGAAGTTATCGAAGAAGAAGCGGCTCTTAAAGGCGATAAAAAAAGAGAGGAATTAATCAGCCGGGTAAAAGCTGCAAGTGAAAAAGAAATCGAAGGCATGTTATTTGTTTTAGAAAAAATCTTGCAGGCAGCAAAGAAAGAACGGCCGGTACGGCGTGTTCGCCGCAGGCGTGTAAGAAACTGGTAAGGAGTTGGCGGAAATGATGATGTTGAAAACGAAGAAGGTTATTTTAACAGGCAAAAAGCAAAGGCTGCTGCACGAAGAAGTGTACCAACGCGATGGCGGCTGCTGCGCTATTTGCGGCGCACCTGTACCGGAAGGCGTGAAAGCACATCATGAACCGCCGAAAAGCCAGGGCGGCCAGGATATAAAAGAAAATTTGATTACGCTTTGCCAGGACTGCCACGCGCAGCGGCATTTTAATGCGCCGCGTGAGTACAAGGCAAAGTGCCGTGAATATTTGGAAGGTTTGTATGGAAAATGTTGAATATTGGGCCTTTGGCACAAGGTGGCACAAAGAAGTGTTTACTTACCCTGCCGGAACGCCTAAAAAGAAAATAATGGAAGATGCCTGGGACTGGGTTGATAACTTCGGCACGGCCCTGGGCGTTACTGTCGAAAAGATAAGTGAAGAAGAAGCAAGGTTGTGGAAGAAATAATGGAAAAACCGATTGTTAAAATTAAACTATTGCCCGGCGGCAAGATGCCGGTAAAGAAAACAGCAGGAGCGGCGGCATTTGATTGTTACGCGAGAATTAAAAATGTTACTGGAACAGATTATGGGTTTGTTGGAGAACATCCGGTTCTGGTTCCGCTTGGTTTTGCTTTGGAATTACCGAAAGGATACCACGCAGAAATTTATCTGCGCAGCAGCATCGGCTTAAATACAAAACTGCGTGCGCCGAATAGTGTTGGCATTATTGACAGTGATTATCGCGGTGAGGTTTGCGCGATTCTTGAAAGTACGAGCGTGGGTCCTATAATGGGGGGAATTACACCTATAAAGGTAGAAAATGGGCAGCGTATTGCGCAAATGATTATAAAAAAAGATGAAGATGTTGAATTTTTGCAGGTCGACGAACTTTCAGAAACGGAACGCGGCGCGGGCGGCTTTGGTAGTACGGGTGCAAGATAAGCATTTGCCCGCATATCAGATTAAGGATGATACAAAATGGCTAAAAAATGTATTCTGCCCACTCCAGAACAGGAAATAAAACGGTTACGTAAAGAAATAGTGCAAGATTTGAAACACTGGCAAAATCTGCGGGAGTATGGATGTCAAGACCCATTTTGGGCTGATGGTGTAAACATGAATTTAACCCGCAACCACATTATTTATTATAAAATGCGGTTGCGGGAATTATGCCCGGATGGCAATTTGCCGGAAGAATATTATTTGCCAACGCCGCCGGAAGTTGATAATAATTACCTTGCGAGGCAGAACGAATATTTTGAAACCCGCAAAGAGCGTATTGAAAGTTGCCCGTACGATAAAATAACAACCAAAATGCCGCCCAATGTAAATATAGCAATACTTGAGTTATTTGAGCCATGAAACACATAGTACAGCTATCCGGTGGCAAAGATAGCACGGCAATGCTGTTGATGATGTTGGAACGCGGTATGCCGGTAGACAAAATACTATTTTGCGACACGGGCATGGAATTCCCGGCGATGTATGACCATTTACAACGCGTTGAACAGTATACCGGCAGGAAAATAACAAGGCTGAAAGCCGATAAGCCGTTTTTATATTACTTTGCGGAACACGTAAAAGAAAAGGGCAAGGGCAAATGCCAGTGCGGTTATGGTTGGCCGAGAATGTGGATACGTTGGTGTACGCGCCTTATGAAACAACAGCCAACAGCATGGTATCTTAAAACAGCAGGCGATTATATACAGTATATCGGCATAGCAGCTGATGAACCTAAAAGGCACGCTAACATTACCAAAAATACCGTCCATCCGCTTTATGATTGGGGCGTGACCGAAAAGCAAGCCCTTGAATACTGTTATAGCAAAGGCTTTGACTGGGGCGGATTGTATGAAAAATTTAGGCGCGTATCATGTTGGTGTTGTCCGCTACAACGAATTAGCGAATTAAGAACCTTATATCACTGTTATCCGGAACTATGGCAGCGCTTGAAAGCAATAGACGATATGACGGTGTTTAAATTTAAACCGGATTACAGTGTAGCACAATTAGAACGGCGTTTTGCACTGGAAGATGCGCAAGGGTGTCTGTTTGAAGTGGACGAGGTGTTAAAAAATGAAAATAGGACTTGTTGATGTTGACGGACATCGTTTCCCGAATCTCGCATTGATGAAAATATCGGCATATCACAAAGCTGATGGCGATATTGTTGAATGGGCAAATAGTTTAGAACACTACGATATAGTGTACATGGCAAAGGTTTTTACCTTTACGCCGGACGACCTGCAAGCATATCAAACAAATACACTTATACAAGGCGGTACTGGTTATAATATAGCCTTAACTTTGCCGGAGAATATAGAACATTCTTACCCGGATTATGGGCTGTACGGAATAACAGATATTGCGTATGGGTATTTAACACGAGGCTGCCCACGCCAATGCCCTTTTTGCATTGTAGCCGACAAGGAAGGTACGGCATCGGTGGCAGTTGCAGGGTTAGCGGAGTTTTGGCGCGGTCAAAAGAAAATAAAACTTCTTGACCCAAATATTTTAGCGTGCCGTGATTGGAAAGTCTTATTGTTACAGCTTGCCGCATCCGGCGCGGAAGTAGATTTTACGCAAGGTTTAGACGCACGGCTTTTGACGGACGAAAAAGTGGAAGCTATAAGGGCGTGCAGGTATAAAATCCTGCATTTTGCATGGGACAATGCCAACGATGATTTTACGCCTAAAGTGCTTGCAAAGTATGCTGATAAATGGGGCTTGCGGCAGGATAAACTAAAGGTTTATGTGCTGACAAATTATAACAGCACGCACGCGCAAGACCTTTACCGTATATACAAGTTGCGAGAAATAGGATATGACCCTTATGTAATGATTTACGATAAATACAATGCGCCGGCAGAAACACGTCATTTGCAGCGGTGGTGCAATAATAAGATTATATTTAACGCAGAGCCGAATTTTGCGAATTATAATCCGAAATGTGGACAAGGGTTATTGATGAGGTGATAACGCATGAAAATAGTATGTGAAGAACACGATAAATATGGTTCGCGGCGCCCGGCAAGATATATTTTGCGAATGGAAGTTAACGGCAGACTAATAAACAATTTGCAACTGCGCAGTATGTTTAATCCGGAATTCCGGTATTACGTCACGCGGCTGGATGAAAAACATACCGATGAAGCAATTTTGGCAATGTTCGGGAACCGCAGAATGCGAAAAGAACCGTTTTTTGTAGCAATTTAAGGAGATGGCAGAACATGACACCTGAAAGGCAACGTTGGTGGGATAGCCTGCCGAAAGAAGAAAAGCGGGTAAGGCAAATTTATCGCTATACAAAGAAAGAAATACTTAACTTCACTGACCATGATAAAAAATATGTTATTAAAGCCCTGCGCAAGCAGATAGGGATGTGCCCGATTGACCGCGCAAGTCGGAATGACCCTACTGGTTTGTGCCCTACATGCAATGATTTAGTAATACGAAGGGAACATGATTGTTGCGCAGGCTGCGGTCAAAAGCTGCGGTGGCAATGATGACGGTTGATGAACTTATTAAAAAGTTAAGCAAATTTGACCCTAAAGCACAGGTAGTGACATTGGACGCATATTGTGACTGCGTATATATTCAAAAAATATATACAGGTTACGATTATAAAACGGATGAAAATGTTGTTATATTGAGCAGCAAAGGAGATTGAGCCATGTTAAAAAGAGAATTATTAAAACTTTTAGAAGATGTACCGGATGATGCACCAATAAGCATAATAAACGAATATGATGAAATAGAAACTACCGGTTATGATATTTTAGAAGTTATTACCACGAAAGGCGTAAACTACGATATTTGCAAAAATGATTTTGGCGAAAACGAAAAGCGAAAATCGGCAGTAACGTATGTTTATCTTTTAAAAGAGGTGTAAGGCAATGGGCGATAAGTGGTTAACGAACAAACAAGCACTGGCAATACTCGGCGGCAGCGAGGATTTTAACCTGCCAGGTATACTTTTACAAAGCACAACACAGGCGCACGCATTGGCGGCGGCGAAGCGGGCGTTAAAGTACCGGATTGCAAAGACTGCGCTTTATGATAAAGAAAATAATTGCCATGTGTGTCCCAGCTGCAAAGGAAAGATGGAGCGCAGTGACTACGAATTTAACACTGGATACTGTAAAGTATGCGGGCAAAAAATTGAATTTAAAAGCTAAAAATAGCAGGCCTTGTGCCTGCTTTTGGCGGTTTATGAAGTAAAAAAATACAACTTCCTACTAATATATAGTAAAACGGCGGTGGCCGTTATTGGGCTTGTATGTAAGTATTATCTTTTGGACCACGGGTGATGAAAATGAAATCAGTGATAAGAACAAAAACATATTACTGCGGAAAAAATGATTTGGAGATTGATTTATTCCCGTGGATGGAAGTTGAAAAAAGATATACCCGTAAGAAAAAAGAAAAAGTAACGATACCGAAACAGAAAGTTTTAAATGACAAAAGAGCAAAAAGAACATTTTGCCAGTTAGTTAAAACAAACTTCGGTGAAGGTGATTTGCATTTAACGCTTACATACAACGCAAAATATTTGCCGGAGAAAGTGGAAGATGCGGAAAAAGAAGTGCGGAATTATTTGCGGCGAGTTGCCCGCCTGCGCAAAAAGAAAAACCTGCCGCCTTTGAAGTATATTTTTATTACAGAACAAGGCGTGCAAAGTAAGCGCATACACCATCACGTAATAATAAACGGCGGGTTAAGCCGCGATGAAGTGGAACTGCTTTGGCGCCGGCCGAAAAGAAAAGGGCAGCAACAGGGTGAAGCATTAGGCGATTGTAATGCTGACCGCCTGCGCACTGACGATAAAGGGCTGGAACGCCTGGCATCGTATTTGGCGAAAGACCCCAAAGGCCGCAAACGCTGGACGCCTTCGCAGAATTTAAAAAAGCCGGAAGTATCAACCAGTGATACAAAAACAAGCCGCAGAAAATTCATGCAGCTTGTGCTTTTGCCGGAAGATGCGGAAGAAGTACGCCAGCATTTTGAAAAACAGCATCCGGACTTTGCCGTAACGGAAGTTCGCAAGGAATGGAACGAGATAACCTGCACCTGGGCAGTATATGTTAAGCTGCACCGCAAAACAGAAAAGAGGGATAACAATGCTTATCGAACAGCATTTAGAAAGTGTTAAGCTGCGCTTCAAATGGCGGCGGCTTATTAGTGCTGCCGTAAAAGATGCGCGCGCGGAGATGCTGGCTAAAAAAGAACATGGGGCAGGGCATGCAAAATATAAAAAAACAGACCCCACGGGAGATACCGCTGTTAAAAATATCAGCGGCATTAAAAGCGTGCGTATATTGCCGCGGCGCGGCGGAACGCCGGTATACATACAGGAGCCTGAAAAGTGGCTTGCCGTTATTGACACAGTGTTTAGCGAATACGAAGAAAAATCGCCGTTTGTGGCGCAGGCCATGCACATGCTGTACGATAAACACATTAATGCCGATGTTGTTGCCGGGCTGATGGGCGTATCACGGCAGGCGTTTTATTTAAAACAGCAGCGCTTTTTAATCGACGCAGCATTTTTGGCGCAGGAGTACGGACTTTTAAAAAAATAGCAAAATGTAAATGACAAACTGCGCAAAAAAGCGTGGTAAAATAATAGCATAGAAAATTTGAACACCGTTAGCACAATGTGCTGGCGGTGCTTTTTTATGCCCAAAAACAGGAAGAAGGTGAGAAAAATGGCGGCTAAAGACAGGCTGAATGAAAAGCAGGAAAAGTTTTGCTTAAATTTCCGTAAATTTGGCGGTAATAAAACATTGGCTGCCATCAAGGCAGGATACAGCAAAGATACAGCATCTGCACAGGCAAGCAGGCTGTTAAAAAATGTTAATGTCCAAAAGCGCATAAAAGAACTTGCTGATGACGCAGCCAGAAAAACCATAATGGACACGGTGGAACGGCAGGAACAGCTTACAAAAATTGCCCGTGACCCGACGGCCGAAAACCGCGACAGAGTGCGCGCCATGGACATTTTAAACAAAATGGACGGCAAGTATTTAATCAAAGTTGACGTTACCGTAACAGCACGCTTTGGCGATGAATTAACAAAGCGGCGCAAGAGGTGGCAAAATGGCTGATATTGCACAGGAAGATATAAACGTATTGGCAGACTTTGCCGATGAATGCCGTCATGACCCATACAAGTTCGTTATGCTGGCTTTCCCGTGGGGCGAAGGTTCGCTGGAAGGCAAAGAAGGGCCTGATGAATGGCAAATATCGGTTTTGCAGGAAATAGGCGCAGGGCTTAAAAGTGCTGACCAGATTGTACGTGAAGCGGTTGCTTCCGGCCACGGCATCGGGAAATCTGCCCTTGTAGCGTGGCTTATACTTTGGGCCATTGGCACGCACCCGAATACGCGCGGCGTTGTAACGGCAAACACCGAAACGCAGCTGCGCACTAAAACATGGCCGGAACTTGCAAAGTGGTATCAGCTTTGGATTTTAAAAGACTTCTTCGAGTACACAGCAACGGCAATATACAGCCGTGAAGCTGATAAAGAAAAGAACTGGCGCATTGACGCCGTTCCATGGAGCAAGCAGAACACAGAAGCGTTTGCAGGCCTGCATAACGAAGGCAACCGCACAATCGTTATTTTTGACGAAGCATCGGCCATTGAGAATGTTATCTGGGAAGTATCCGAAGGCGCAATGACCGATGACAACACAGAAATAATCTGGTGCGTGTTTGGCAACCCAACCCGTAACAGCGGCCGCTTTTATGACTGTTTCCATAAACAGCGCAACCTTTGGCATACACGGCAGATTGACAGCCGCACTGTAAAAATATCCAACAAAGCACGTTTGGAAGAATGGCGGCAGCTTTACGGCGAAGATTCGGACTGGTTTAAAGTGCGCGTGCGTGGTGAATTTCCTTCGGCATCGGATAAGCAGTTTATACCGACAGACCTTGTGGAAGAAGCGCGCAAGCGTGTTTTAAAGCAAAGCCAGTTTGAATTTGCCCCGGTAATTATTGGCGTGGACCCGGCATGGACCGGCGAGGATGCATTAACCATTTACCTGCGGCAGGGACTGTACTGCAAGCGGCTTTTAAAAATGGCAAAGAACGAAAACGATATTGAAGTTGCAGGAATACTGGCGCGGTTGGAAGATGAACACCACGCCGACGCAGTGTTTATTGACCTTGGCTACGGCACAGGCATTAAAAGCGCCGGTGACGCCTGGGGCAGGAACTGGACGCTTATTGCATTTGGCGGAAAAAGCAACCGGCCGGACTGCCGTAATAAACGTGCTGCAATGTGGGCGGACATGAAAGACTGGCTGCGTAACGGCGGCGTGTTGCCGTTTGATGACCAGGAACTGGCTGACGATTTATGCGGCCCGGAAACAGTGCCGAACACCAGCGGCCTTGTGCAGCTTGAAAGTAAAGATAAAATGCGCGAGCGTGGGCAGCAGAGCCCGAACTGCGCCGACGCTTTGGCGCTTACCTTTGCGCAGCCTGTTATAAGCAGGCGGCAGATGGAATACTGGCCCGAAAATAACAGCCGGGAAGAATACAACCCATGGCACGGGCTTTAAAGGGGGTGACACAAATGCATGAACTGATATTGCAATTACACGGCGGCGGAGGCGGCGGTGGCGGCGGCAGTGATGTTGAGCCGGTAAAAAGCAGCGCACCGGGCAGCAGTGCTGTTGCTACAATCGACAACGCTACGGAAGGCGAACGCCAGCGCCTGCGTGAACAGCTTAGCCAGCAGCGCGGCCGCAGGTTTACCAATAAGACAGGCGGCACATCTTCGCTTGAAAGCATTAAAAAAACACTGCTGGGGGAATAAAGTATGAATTTACAGGAAAAGTTATTCGACACCCAGCTGCTTAAAGAAGCGCAGCATGTAGTAACACAGCTGCATAATCAGCGCAGCCAATATGAACCGACATGGCAGGACTTGTCAAAATACATCTTTCCGTACCGTGGCAGGTTTAACGAGGAACAGCATACAAGGGACGGCGAGCGCCGCGACAACTACCTGATTAACCCGTACCCGATGAACGCGGTATCACGCTGCGCGGCAGGTTTGCACAGCGGCCTTACATCACCTTCGCGGCCGTGGTTTGAATTATCGTTGCAGGATAACGAAAAGGCGCAGTACCATCCGGTACGTATGTGGCTTGATGAAGTGCATGACATCATGATGGCGATATATGCACGCAGCAATACCTACGCGATGTTATATCACATAGAGCATGAAATGAGCCAGTTTGGCACGGCGGCCAACTTAATGCTGCAAGACTACAACACGGCGATTTATCATATACCGTTTACCTGCGGTACATATTGCGGCGGCGTGGACGCCAGAGGGCGTGTTACAACCTTTGCGCGGCGTTTCAGTATGACAGCACGCCAGCTTGTTGTTGAATTTGGCATAGACGCCGTATCCCAAAGTGTGCGTAATGCTTATTACCAGCAGAACTACACCACGATGTTTGACGTGGAGATGCTGATAACAAAAAACGATAACTATAACCCGGAAAAGCTGGAACTCGGAAATTTCCCTTGGCGTGCCGTGTATTACGAAAAAGGCACAAACGAAAGGTTTTTGCGAATATCCGGCTATCATGAACAGCCATTTTTAATGCCGCGCTGGCATGTTGTTGCCGGTGAAGTATACGGCACAGGCCCCGGGCACATGGCGCTGGGTGACTGTATGCAGCTGCAAAGGCTTGAAAGAAACAAGCTGCGCAGCACAGATAACGTAAGTGACCCTGCAATGATGTTCCCGGCATCGGCAAAGAAAGTATCAACGCTGCCCGGCAGCAAAAACTTTTTGCCGGACGGCACGCAAATGCAGGCATATCCCTTGATACCGCCCAACGCTAAGCCGTATGAAGGCATTATGATGCTTGTACAGGAGAAAGAAGGCAGCATTGGCAGTGCTTTTTACAATGACCTTATGGCAATGCTTACCAGCCAGAATCACCCGCAAATGACTGCGCGTGAAATTGCGGAGCGCCATGAAGAAAAACTTTTGCTGCTTGGGCCGGTGCTTGAACAGTTCCACGGTGAAGTGCTTGAACCGATGACCAAAAGAAGTTTTGGCATTTGCTTGCGTAACGGTTTATTCCCGCCAATGCCGGAAGAAATTACAGAGGATGAATTAAAGGTCAACTTTGTATCACTTCTGGCCCAGGCGCAGAAAATGGCGTCCATGCCTGCCGTGGAAGAAACGCTGGGCCTTGTTGGCAATCTGGCGGCGGTGTACCCGGACGTATTGGACAACATCAACGCCGACGAAGCAATACGGTTGGCGGCAAATATCAAAGGCACGCCGGAAAAAATTCTGCGCAGCGAAGACGAAGTGGAAGAACTGCGTAAGCAGCGCGCCGAAGCACAGCAGCAGCAAATGCAGGCGCAGCAGATGGCGGCGATGGCGCAGCCCGCTAAAGATATGGCACAGGCTGCACGCTTAATGAGCGAAACACCTACCAACGGCGCAGGCAATGCCTTGGCTGATATGTTAGGGGGTATTGTATGACGGACCAGTATTTGCAGGATTTAGAGGACATCATGCAAACAGATGGCGGCAGGCGCTTTATATACCGGCTGCTTGATGACTGCAATGCAGACAGCGCAGACCTTTGCCAGGACGCCTATAACCTTGGCAGGCGCAGCGTTGGCATGAAATTATTGCAGGATATACGCAGCCTGCCGGAAGGGCTGAACCTTGAAATGGCAATGCGTATAGAGGCGCGGGCACAGCCCCAAAAGGAAAGGCGCGATGACCTTTATGATAAGTTTGTAAAATAAGGAGCATAAAACATGAAGTTAAAAAACATGATTTTTTATGAGGCAGACGGCGCCGGTAGCGGCGGCGCACCTGCAACTCCACCGGGCGACCCGGGCGGCAGTGGAAGATTAACACCACCACCGGCAGAACCTGCGCCGCAGGGAACTCAAACGGACGGTGGGGCACCGGCAAACCCGCAGCGCAGAAGCGTGTTTGATGAACCGGTAGTGCCGGAAGAATATGCTTTTAACCTTGGTGAAGGGTTAAGTATCAGCGACGAGCAAAAAACGGCCCTGACTAAAATTGCCAAAGACAACAACCTGCCGCAGGAAGCGGTAGACGCACTTTTAAAAATGCACTCGGACATCTTGCTGGGCGTTATGCACGAAGCGGAAGACCGCTATAATGGCTGGGCGGATGAAGCAGCAAAGCAGGGGCTTACCACCAAAGAAAACATGGCGTTCGCAAAGAAAACCATTGAAATGTTTGGCGGCAGCGCCGCGCTTGACGCACTTGTGGAAACCGGCGCAGCAAATAACCCGGCAGTGCTTAAAATGCTGCAAAACATCGGCAGCCTGCTTAGTGAAGACCCGGGCGTTGGCAGCGGTGGAACACCAGCACCGAAAGCAGTAAGTGATGCAGACCTCTTATTCCCCAATAGTGTTTACCCAAAATAAAGGAGTGATTACCAATGGCATTAAATTTATATGCAGGAACCGGCCTTGCAACCATGTATGATATTGCTGCCCGCGTTGGCGCAGGCGGACGCATGGAAGATAAAATGTACCAGCGCATCGTGGAATTGCAGGCACAGAAAAACGATATTTGGCAGGTAATGCCTTTTAAACCGTGCAATAACGGCACAAAGGAAGTTGTACAGCTGCGTGAAAGCCTGCCGGACATTGCATGGCGTATGATTAACAAAGGCACTAAACCGGTTAAAACCGGAACAAGTCAGGCTTCCTATACCACCGGCGGTAAGGAAGCATTCAGCAACGTTGACGAACGTGCATTGCAAATGAATAAAAACAGCAATATGTGGCGCATGACTGAAAATGACGGTGTACAGACTGCGCTTTCCAATCAGATGTCTGAAACTATTTTCTACGGCGATGAAAAAATCAACCCCGCAGGCTTTACCGGCTTTGGCGCACATTACTATGCTAAAGAAGGTAATGGCATTTGGAGCGAACAGATTATTGACGCAGGCGGCACCGGCAACAGCCTTACATCTTTGTGGGTAGTAACTTTCGGCATGGATACCGTGTACGGCATCACGCCGGAAAATGTACCTGCCGGTTATAGGTATAAAGATAACGGACGTATCCCGATGCAGGATAAGGACGGAAATACCTTCTGGGGCTATCAGTCGCAGTTTAATTGGGACATGGGCATTGCCATCCGTGACCCGCGCTATGTAGTACGCCTGGCCAATATCGACACCACGGACCGCGATGACACCACGTTCATTGCAAAACTGATTGAAGCGGTAGACCAGATTTATGACCCGGACAAGGGCAGAACCGTACTTCTTTGCAACCGCAAAGTAAATACCTACATCAGCATCCTGGCACAGAATAAAAACAATGTTAACCTGCGCATTGATGACTTTGCCGGTAAAAAGATTACGCACTTCTGGCAGTACCCGATTCTGCGTAACGATGCTATTCTCAACACCGAAAGCCAGGTACAGTAAAAGGGGGAAGAACCATGCAGCTTGACGCATCTTTAATTTTTATGAACAATGTTGCCGCAGGAGCCAGCGTTACGAGTGATGTGCTGGACCTCGGTGAAAATGGCAGCCTTGTACACCAGATTTATGTTTCCGTAAAATTAACCGAAGGCGTAACTGCCGGTGCGGTTGAAAGCGTAAAGGTACAAACCGCTACGGACGAGTCTTTCACTTCTCCCGTTGATGAAATGACCGTGAACATTAAAGCGGATAAAACAAAACAGAAAAAACCTTGCGCGCTTGCACAGTTTTACTGCCCCCTTGAACCTTCTGCCCGTTATGTGCGCCTTGTAGTGGCAGGCAGTTCCACTTCTACCCCAACAGCAGAAAACATCGCTGGCGGCAAACTCTTTGCTGTAATTAGCCAGGATGTACAGGTGCCGATTTAATGAAAAAGTATAAAGTAAAACGTAAGTGTTATTGGTGCCGCCGCATTTGGGCAGAAGGCGAAATTGTCAATTTAGATGATGCAGTGGTGCCGCCGGAACACTTTGAAATTTTTACGGCGGAGCCGGAACCGGTATTTGAAATTGCGCAGCCGGATAAAGATTTAAAACTTACATCTTCCGGTGAATATGAAGAAAAAACGGATGATTCTGAAAAGCCGGAAGATGATGCACCGAAGGAAAACTTCTTTGAACTGAAAGCCAAGGTACGCAAACTTGGTATTGAAGTATCAAATAAGGACAGTAAAGAAACTGTCTTAAAAAAATACGAAGAATATAAACAAATGGTTGCCGAAGCCGAAAAAGCCGGTATTGAAGTACCGGACGGCGCAACCAGAGAAGAAGTGCTTGCCTTAATTGGCGGCTGATAAAGGCAGGGCTTTAGGCCCTGCTTTTGTTTTTGTGAGGTGATAACATGAATGAAATAGAGATTTGCAACATCGCGTTGGCGCGCATCGGCGTTGCGCCGATAGAAAGCATGGACGAAGCGTCGGAAGCAGCACGCGCCTGCAACCAGTATTATGATTTTGTACGGCGTAATGTTCTGCGCAAATACCCGTGGACCTTTGCCACGCGGCGTGTAACGCTGGCACAAATTGACGAAACGCCGCCTGATTATAAATTTGCGTACCGTTACCCTTCGGACGCGTTGGCCTTGCGTAAAATGTATAACCAAAACTACTGCGGCCTGCCGGAAAAAAATCAGTATAAAATTTTAAGCGATACCGAAGGCAAAACGATTTATACCGATATTGAAGCAGCAAATATAGAATATACTGCGGACATTGACGATGTATCATTATTTGATGATGAATTTATAGAGGCCTTGGGCTGGAAGCTGGCGGCAGAAATAGCCTTTATGCTTACCGGGCATATGGAAATTGCACAAAACTGCGTGCAGGCCTACAACGCTTATTTTACGGAAGCGGCGGCGGATAACGCGCAGGAAGAAAACGTGCATGACGCACAGCTTGACCGCCTGGCACTGGCACGTTGGACGGGGGTATAAACATGGGAATGTATATGCTGAAACCGTCTTTTGCGGCAGGGGAATTAAGCCCTGCAATGTACGGGCGCACTGATATTGCAAAGTATGATATTGGCGCAGCGAAACTGAAAAACTTTATGGTGCTGCGATACGGCGGTGTAACCAACCGCCCCGGAACAAGGTTTATCGCGCAGACCGCAGGCAATAAAAAAGCCGTGCTGCTGCCGTTTCGCTATAATGTGGAACAAAATTTCATTATAGAAATTACAGCCGGCAAAATCCGTTTTTATACGCAGGGCGCACTTGTTACGAAAGACGGCGAGCCTTACGAGATAACCAATAATTACAGTGAAGATGAACTGGAAACAATAAAGTATACGCAAAGCGCCGATGTTATGTTTTTAGTACAGCCGAACCATCCGCCTGCTACCTTAACACGCTACGCAAATGATAACTGGATATTCGAACGCATGGACATTACCGGCGGGCCATTTGCAGACAGCGAATTAACAGCCGAAAGCACAACTACCATAACAGCATCGGCAACAACAGGCGAAGTAACTTTGACGGCCAGTGCGGATATTTTTACTGCTGATATGGTGGATGATTTAATTGCACTTACGCATTTTGTCGGCAGCGACTTAAAAAAAGGCACGCCGTCGGCCGACGGGAATAACCTTGTAGTAAGCGCCTTGCCGCACAGCAGCGTGTATGTTGAATCATTCGGCTTTTGGGACGGTAACTTTACTTTAGAAAAATATGACCGCTTGACTGGCCAGTGGGTAAAAATCCGCAGCCAGAGCGGTAACAGAAGCCAGAACTATAATATGACCGAAGAAAACGATAGTGACGAGATAACGCAGTACCGCGTAACCAGTACCGAATTTAATACCGATGTGTGGAGCGGCGAAAATGAACAGCAGCGCGGCTACATTACCATACAGGCCTTTGGCAATGATTATACCGGGCATGTACTTATAACAGGATATACCAGCGCAACGCAGGTAACGGGCACCGTTAAAAAACAGCTTGCCAGTACAGCAGCAACAAAAGATTATCAGTTGTCCAGTTGGAGCAAAAAGAACGGGTATCCAACCTGCGCAGGCTTTTTTGAAGACCGGCTTGTATTTGCGGGCAGCAAAACGGAGCCGCAAACCTTTTGGACCAGTAAGACCGGCGACTATTATAACTTTGGCACATCAATACCGGCATTGGATAACGATGCAGTAACGGCAACGCTGAACGGCGGGCAGATGAATGGTGTGAAAGCTATTATCAGCTTTGGTGAAATGATTTTGTTAACCGCTGGCGGCGAATATAAAGTAACCGGCAATGGAAAACCTATTACCGGCGAAAATGTGGTAAGCCAGGCACAGGAATACCGCGGCATAAGCGATATATCGCCCGTAACGGTAGGCGGCCGCATTGTATATGTACAGCAGCAGGGCAGTATCGTGCGTGACCTTGCATACAGCTATGATGTAGATAAATACACCGGCGACGATTTAAACCTGTTGGCATCGCACTTGTTTGACCGGCATGAAATAACCAGCATGACCTATCAGCAAACCCCGAATAGTATTATTTGGTGTACGCGCGATGACGGCGTGCTTTTAGGATTGACCTATATAAAAGAGCAGGATGTTTACGCTTGGCACCAGCACGAAACAAAAGGCGGCAAGTTTATAAATGTATGTGCTATCAGCGGGCCGGAAGAAGATGAACTATGGTGCGTGGTAGAACGCGGCGGTAACTATTACATTGAGCAGATGGCGGCGCGTGAAGCAAGCGAAGCACCGGCAGACCAGTATTTTGTGGACTGCGGGGTAACCGTAAGCGGCAGCACTAAAACAAACGAAGTGACGGGCCTTGACCATTTGGAAGGCATGGAGGTAGCTATACTTGCCGACGGCAATGTACAGCCGCGCCAGACCGTAACAGACGGTAAAATTACCCTGCGCCGCAGCTATACAAAAATACATGTAGGCTTGCCGATAGAAGCGCAGATGCAAACATTGCCGCTTGAATTTAACGCAGAAGATGGCGCGTACATGAGCCGCAGAAAACGCGCCAATAAACTTATGGTAATGTTTAAAGACAGCCGCGGCGGCAAATATGGTATAAATGACGGGCCGCAGAACGAATTTAAGTGGAGAAGCACCGAAAAATATGGTGAAGCTATTGAATTGTACAGCGACAAAAAAGAAATGCCGCTGCCGCAGACAAGCTGGAATAAAACAGTGATGGTTACCATTACGCAGGATGACCCATTGCCGCTTACCATACTTTCGCTTGTGCCGGAAATTACGCCGGGGGGATAAGATGAAATACGAATTTACAATACCAACCAAAGAGGACGCGGCATATATTGCCGCAAACTTAAAACAAAATAACCGGCAGGAAATTATTGCCGCTATTGGTGATAACGCACTGAATGATATACTGCGCAGCATGAAGCGCAGTAAAATGCTGGGGTGCTTTAAAGCTAATGGCGTACCGGTGGCAATTTACGGCGTAATACCGGACAGTTTATTAAGCGATACAGGCGTTGTGTGGCTGCTGTTTAGCGATGAAACAATGCAGCACAGGCGAGTAGTAGGGCGTTATACAAAACGCGGCTTGCAGGCGATTTTGACGCATTTTAGCAAAGTATATAATTGGGTAGATGTTGGAAATAAAGATATAATACGCTGGCTGAAATGGCTGGGTGCGGAAATAAAAGGACCGTATAAACATGGTATTTATGGCCTTCCGCATTATTATTTTTACTTTGAAAGGGGCGGTGAATAATGGGTGTAGGTGTAGCAATCGGCGCAACGCTTTTGGGCGGCTATATGCAGGGACGCGCGCAGCGGCAGGCCTACGAAGCGCAGGCGCGCCAGGCAGACCAGCAGGCACAGATTGCCTATAACAATGCGGCGGTATTGCAGGAGCAGGGTGAACAGCAGGCGCAGAATAACGCCGTTAACGAAGAAAACAAGCGCCGCAGGATATTGCAGCAGCGCGGTAAAAATATTGCTAATGTAGGTGCATCTGGCGTGGCCATGAGCGGAAGCGCTTTGGATTTTATGGCGGACAGCCAATATAACAGTGAAATGGAACTTGCCATTGACCGGTGGAACGGACGCCAGCAAGTGGACCAGTATTTTCAAAATAGCACAGACAATTTGAACCAGGGCGACGTTTATAAACGAAACGCCAGTCAGTACCGTAAAGCAGGCAAGCGTGCAATGATTAACAGTATGCTGCAATCAGGTTTAAGCCTTGCCGGAAACCTTTACAGCCCAAAAAGCGTGGGCGCGCAGAAAGAAGCTGCAAGCAGCGGCAGCAGCACTTGGGGAAGTGCAAACTATAATTATAACGGCGGCAACAGCAGCATACGCCATTTTAACAGCGGCACTCGTGGCTTTGAATATGCGGCGGCGGGAACACCGATTTATCAGCAGCGCCAGCTTGGTAAATATAAATTAAGTTGGTGAAATGTAAATTACATTTTTAAGTAAAAGCCATGATAAAATAATAGAGTAAAATTAAATTGAACATGTAAGTAAAACTTACAAATTAGCGCCTGCGCTTGCGGGCGCTTTTTTATTATAAAAAAGGAGTGATATTATGCCGGTAATAAACGTATTTGAGCAAACCGCGCAGCTGGGCAGGCCGGTAGACAATACCAGCCGCGTGCGCCCGGATAACAGCGGTGCTATGGCAATAGCGCGCGAGAATGCAGGGATAGCGCGTACTTTGGCGGTAGGTATTGATAACTTGCAGGAAAATATTACGAAAGCAGATATTATGGCCGCTAACAATGAATACAACCGCAAAATGAACGAGTTAACGCTTAAATTACAGCAGAATAAAGAACAAAAAGCATTAAATAACATGGAAGTATACGAAAAAGAACGCCAGAAAATAGTTGACAGCATACTTAAAAATGGGCCTGCATCTATTCGTTACGGCGTTGGTAACCGCGCTTTTATGACCATGACGGACCGTGACTGGACAAGCCAGCGAGATAAAATGCAGCGTTATGTAATTGGTGAATCGGAAAACTTCCAAAACACGCAGCTTACGCAGCAGCTGCAAACCGGGCTGAAAGAAGCCGCCGACAATTACGGCAGTGATGATAGTTTGCAAGCCGTAAACCGCAGAAATGATTTTATGATTGCAGCCAGGTATTATAACTACGGGTCGGAGCGCATAAAACTGGAACAGGATAAAGTGCGCGCGGCAACGGTAAACACGGCAATAACGGCGGCAATTAACGCTGATGACTATAACCGCGCCGGTGAAATGCTGCAAGCATACGGTGATTACTTAACGCCGGAAGCAAAAATGAATTTTGATAAAAGCGTGCAGACTTACCGTAACAACAACATGCAGGTAATGCAGTTTAAGGATTTATACGCACGTTATGGCGATGATGTTAACGCAGCACTGGCGGAAATGGATAATAACGGCGCATTTGTAAATACGGCGGCGGGAATGGATTATGCCCGCGCCAGCATCGGGGAGCAGCGCGGCGTGAACCAGTGCGCAAATTTTACAAGTGATTATATACGCGCGGCCGGCGGCGATACCGCACTTTGCAGCAGCCTTGCCGACGGCACTTACAGAAACTTTGAAGAAAAAGGGCTTGTATATACCAACAGGAACGAACTGCGCGATGGCGATATTGTATTTTGGCAAGTAGACGGCAGCGGATATGGCGCAAGCAATAACCCGGCGGCGGTGGAGAGCGGCAGCGAAGCCTATAAAGGAATAACACATGTGGGCGTGTACGATGCAAAAACAGGCAAAGTAATACAAAGCGGCACGCATGGCATAAGTGCTATGGATATGGACGCTAAAGGCTATCACGTTGTTGGCTTTGGCCGTGTTGGCGGAAGAAGTACCAGCCCGGCAGAAATGGAGAAAAAGAAAAACGCCTATATGGCATACGCCCGCAGCCAGCGCGCACAAAAACAATACAATGAGAATCTGCTTGTAGATAACGCCAGCAATCAAATGCTTTCTGCGTATAATAACGGCGTGCGTGACCCGCAGTATTTTATGCAGATTGCTAAAAGTGTAGCCGGAAATGATTACAGCATGTATAGCACATTGACGAACGTTGCCGAAGCTTTCGGCAATGCCGGAACATATAAATTAAATGCCTATGAAGAAGTAGACATTGAAAACCGTATTGATAGCGGGCGAATGAGTGATGCAGAAGTAGTAGAAGAATTAAAAAATAAAAATGTTTCAGCAGCAACTATAAATAAATATCTCAAAAGAAATATACAGGCCCGCAGCGGCGAAGGCAAATATAGTTATTCGTGGGACAGCTTGGTATCAGCAACGCAGGAACGTTTGGGCACAAAACTAACTGCCGAAGACAAAATGGGTATTAAGCGTTACGGCATGCGCTTTGTTGATGATTATAGTAAAAAGAACGGCATGCAGCCTTCGACGGATGAAATTTTGGACGTTATGCAGGAAGGCATGATTAAGGGCGTGGGTGGCGTGAATGTGCCCGGCATTGGCTTTTTTAGCAGCGATATTGAATATAACAATGCGCAACTTGCTAACCATGGAATTTATTACATACAAAAAGCGGGCAATGGAAATGTAGCTGTTTATTTTTATGGTAATGCTGAACCAGTCATTATGGATGAAATTGATTTTAGAAATGAAATGGAGTGAAAATAAATGCCATACGATAACAACGATATTATGCAGAACGTACCGGAACGTTTGCGCAGCAAGGTAAAAGGAATAGGACTGCCGGAACAAATGCCGCAAATACAGCAGGAAAGCGACACATCTTTTTTGCAGGATTTGCCGTTGCCTGGCGGCTCGAGTTTAAACACGGTGGCAGAACTTACAAGCAATGCCATTGATAGCATAAAAGAAACAAACGTATATAAAAAATATTTTTATAACGATGCGGAAAAATTGGCAGAAGCCCAAAAAATAAGCAACGATTTAAAAATACCGGTTAATGCAATACTTGCCAATGATACCAATATGGAAAAGGCAAGGGATATTTATGCGTACAAACAAAAGCAGCAGCAGATAATGCCTAACGGCGAAAAAACATTTGATATGAAGGCGGTATATGCTGCATACCCTGAATTGCAACGCCTTGCCAATATTGATGAAACGCAGGCAGCTATTGCCCTGCATAATATTGAAAACGTTAAGCAAACCCACGGCATTATAGAAGCCTTTAAAACAGGCTGGCATATGGACAGCTTGCAATTAGAGCGCAGCAAACTGGGGCAGAAAGGTTACTTTGGTGAACTGACCGACGCTGACCGCAAGAGGCTTACTGAAATTGAAGAAGAAATGAAAAACGCAAAAGTGCTGCCGGATTTACTGGAAGCACCAGTAGAATCTATTGTAGGCAACACAGCCCAACAGGCGCCTATGATGTTCCGCCAGTTTATGAACGGGCAAATGCTGGCAATCGGCGGCGCAGTAGCCGGTGCGGCGGTGGGCGCAACAGGTGGCTTTACGGTCGGCGGCGTTACGGCAGTGCCGGGGGCAGCCTATGGCGCGCGTGTAGGTTACGGCATCGGCGCACGCCTTGGCTACGCCAAAGAAATGTACCAGGAAATACTTGGTAATTATTATCTGGATTATATCGGCTATAAAGACAGGCAAGGTCGCCAGCTTATGAGCGATAACCAGGCACGTGCATGGGCAACCGTATCCGCACTTGCGGAAACCGGCATAGAAATGGCGAACGTGGAAAGCGTTATTGGAATACTCGGAAGTGAACCAGGTACAAAAGCAGCGGCAAACATTGTACGTGACATTGTGCGTCGTGGCGCAGATAGTGCATCGGCTAAAGCGCAGCTTAAAGACTGGCTTATTAATAATGCCCGTAATATGGGCGTGGTAGCATTATCGGAAAGCGCGGAAGAAGGCGTGCAAAACGCTGTAAGCATGGGCATAAATACCATGGCGGCGAAAGCAAACCCCGGCGGCAATATACCCAGCTATTCGGCGGTGGAAATGGCGCAGGGGGCAATGGAAGGCGCGTGGCAGGCATTGCCTGCATCCATTGGCTTTGGCGCTATGGCGGCGGCCGGTAGTAATTTAAAATATGTGCGTAAGGTAGCAACGGCTGCAAATGAAGGGCGTGAATATGTAGAAAACGCGCGTAAAAATGAAGCCGGTATTACCATGGTAGATAACCTTTTAAATAATAAGGCCGCAAACAAACTGGCAAAAGAGCAGCCGGAAGTATATAAAAACATTATTAAAAATACCCTTGAAGGAACTGGCGCAGAAAATGTATATGTAGATACAGAACTGCTTTTACAGCAGGATGGCGGGGTACAAATACTTAATCAGTTGGCGGCGGCCGCAGGTATTGAAGGGCAGGCTTTGCAGGATGTTATCGAAACCAAAGCTGATATTGCTGTACCGGTGCAGGAATATGTAAATATTGACGGTGCGCAGGAACTGCATGATAAGCTGCGCGATTTGATTAGCTTTGCCGTGGGCGCAGATTGCTTTGCCCGCACGCGCAGGATTGCGCAGCAAATGAAAAAGACCTATGACAAAATGATTGCCGGCGAGATGGAACGTGCGCTGCAAAACGTGCATAATCTTGTAGAGGCAAATTTTGAAGAAGGCCCGCAGCGTGATATGGCTGAGTTTATACTTGGCCAATATGAAGACCCGATGGAAGGAATTAAAGAATACCGGGAAGAACGCCAGCGAGAACTTGACGAAATGCTGGAACCGGTACTTGCAACAATGCGTGAGGGCATGGGGCAGGGCGTTGCCATGCTTAAAGACGAAGAAACGGGCCATTATTACCGTATGAGCAATAATGACCCGTGGTATAGCAAATATTATGCCGAAAATAAAAAGGCGCCGTCGCAGTCTGAAATGAAACAGATTGCCGAAGACATTTTAACCGGCAACAATTATTACGGCGTGCCGGGATTTGAATTTAGAGATGCAGAATCTATGGAATATGCCGAAGCCAACCGCGCGCAGATTGAAAGCATCCGCAGTGAACTTGCCACGCTTGACGCTATTGAAGAAAAAATCGGCAATATCAGTAAAGGCGAACTGGCGGCGACGGAAGGGTTAACGCCAGAAGGCATCAGAGTATATAACAGAGTTATCGAAGCATTAAAAGGCGCATCTTCCAAAGCCGTGCGCAAACAGGAAGCAATGGGCGCGCTTTTAACCGCGCATCACGCTGAAAGATACGCCGAAGCAATGCGCCGCGCCGGATACAAGAATTACACGGCAGAGGATTATTTAAACCGCATACGGTTCGAAGTCAACGGCAATAATGCTACAAGCGGCAGATTCAACCAGGCGGCGGTGTATGATTGGCCGCAAAAAGCAGCTTCAAATATCGTGAACATAACCGGCAACGAATTTGGCGAGTATGAAAATATAAAAGAATTAAGGGAAACGGCAAAAAAATATTACAGAACAAATTTGCAGGGAACAACAGTTTACAACCCTCTTATTGGAGAAGTAAGAATAGAGCGTGGATTACCGGATGAAAAATTACTTTTCAGTAACCGTGGTTTAAAAGAAATGGTGAATAAAAGTGCTAATCCTATTAAATTATTAGCGGTAAAACAACTTAGGGAAATAATAGAGAACTCCCGCTTTTTAACACATGAAGAAAGCCATGAAGATAAACACGCCGGTGAATATTTTTATTATTTACATTCTAAAGTAAATTTCAATGGAGAAGACCACTATGTTATCGTTGATATTAAGGAAGATATACATGGTGGAATGATGTATTATACCCATAACATATTTACCGAAGAAGAATACCGTAAAGAAAACAAAAAAAGAGAAGACGCTAAATTAGCAACTCCTAAACCCCGGATTTCAAGTCCGGGGGTAGAGAAGCAACAAGCATCTTCCTTTAATAATATTATAACAGAAAATGGCGAAGTTTACAATCAATCTGCATACCATGGCACGCCGCATAGCTTTGAACGTTTCGACCTTGGCGCTATCGGCACAGGCGAGGGCGCGCAGGCGCACGGATGGGGATTGTATTTTGCTGCAAACAAAAAAACAGCTGAAAAATACAAAGAAAAATTAACTCGCAACAGACATATCGTAGAAGTAGACGGCAAAACATATGCTTATAATGCTTATGGTAAGCAGTGGTATGAAACGCAAACAGGCGAAACTTATTTTGATGTTGGTTTTGAAAGAGCGCTTGAAATAATTGACAAAGGTGAGCAAAAAGATGTTGCAATAAATAAATTGAATAATTACCTTGCTGCAAATAAGAACAAACTAAGCTCTAACAATATACATGAGATTGAAGAAACAATTAAAGCGCTTGAAAATCATAGTTTTAAAGCAAAATCCAACGGGGCTTTGTTTGAAGTTGATATACCAGAAGATGACGTACTTTTAAATGAGGATGCAACAATAAAACAGCAGCCGCCGAAAGTGCGGCAAATAATTGAAAAAGAATTGGAGAGAATTGGTAGCAGCGCAAGTAACGGCAAGCAATTTTATAATGAAATTGTTTTTGAATTTACACGGCAAGGCTCTGAAAATCCTCAACGCGCAGCATCTGAATATCTTAATAGATTAGGCATTAAAGGTATAACCTACGAAGGCGCTCGTGACGGCCGTTGCTTTGTAATATTTGACGATAAAGCAATCAGCATTATCAACCGTTACAATCAAACAGCATATCACGGCACGCCGTATAGTTTTGAAAAGTTTGATTTAGGTGCTATTGGTAGTGGTGAAGGAGCGCAGGTGCATGGTTGGGGGCTTTATTTTGCCAAAAACCGAAGAATAGCTAATAAATATAAAGAAGTGCTTGGCATAACGCACGGCATAGTGCAAGCAGGTGATATTACATATACAGTAAATGAGGATGGCGAATGGTTAAATACACAAACGGAAGAAGAAGTGGTATATGGTACACCGTTATCGTATGCTTTAACAGAATATGAAACGGCAGGAAGTAAGCATAAAGCCATTGAAAATTTAAAAAAGGATATTGCAGAGCGGCAGGCAACAGATACTGACGCTGCAAAAAAATTTGTAACGGCAGCCAACGAAGCCATAAAAATTTTAGAAAATAATGATTTTAAGGTGCATAATACACCGACAGTTATAGAAGTTGACGTACCGGAAAACAAAGTGTTGTTGGACGAACAGAAACCGTTTAAAGCACAGCTTAAAAATGTACAGAAACTTATAACGAAAGCCATACAAGAATTGCCGGAACTCCAGCAGTTAAGATTTTGGGAAAGTTTAATTCAAAGGCAGCTTGGCGACAGTGATAAAACCATTAAGTCAAGAAGTGAATTAAATAATAAAAAATCGCTTATTACAAGTCTGCAAAATTTAAATGATAAAAACAGGCCTGCACATTTGAAGCGAGCAACACTAAATAATTTAAAAAGCGATGGTTATACAGACGAACAGATAAACGAACTGCAAAAGGATAATCAAAAACTTGAAAGAGAAATTGAAAAATACAATGCCGAAATACCTGCTTTGGAAGAAGCTTTAAATGCTGCGCAGGAAGAAGACGTTAAGCGTAACAAAGAAAAAATAAAACAAGCATCAGCGAACCCGGCAGAAGCTTTGCAAAGTAATTTGGACACCGGCGAAAAAATATATCAAGCGTTTGCTTATGCAGTAGGCGGCGGTGAATACAATTATAGAAAAGCATCTGAGTATTTAAATAGTCAGGGAATTAAAGGCATAACATATGATGGGCAGCAAGACGGACGCTGTTTTGTAGTATTCGATGACAAGGCAATCAGCATTATCAACCGCTATAACCAATCGGTAGGCATTCATGCCCGTACTGCCAATAGGGAACTACTGAACGAGGCGCAGGCCATGGCGGCGGAAGGCAAAATGCAAAGGGAAATTTATGAAAAAACTGGCTGGCGGCGAGGTGCTGACGGTAAGTGGCGTTTTGAAATACCTGACAACCTTGATAAGATTGATATTAAAAAGCTGCAAAGCACGAAACAGTTTTTTACGCTCGGTGAAATTTACGATAACGAAAAGTTATATGAAGCGTATCCGTTTTTGCGTGAAGTAACAATACAAAAAGAAAAATTAGATGGCAACCGGTTAGGATATTCGGAAGGTGATTACTTAATTGTAATTGATAGTGATGTAGATGAATGGTTTACGCCGGGAACAATTATACATGAATTGCAGCATATAATACAAAACTATGAGGGCTTTGCCAGCGGCGGCAATACGCGGCAGGTAAGAACTTTGGTAAATGAGGCAATACGCAAAAAAACAGAAGAAGCACGCAGCCTTGCGCCGCACGCAACAATGTATTATAACCGTCGCCGTGAATATGAAATGGCAATGATAATGGGCGATGAAGCGCGCATGAAAGAGCTGGAAGGACCCATTAAAAAGCTGGAGCAGGAAATACCCAATAAAGCACGCCGCGACAGGATATATAAATTATTTAGCGAAGCTGATAGTTTGTTAAGGAAAGCCAATAATATGAGCGACAAGCAGCTGTATAGGAACTTGTACGGCGAAAAAGAAGCGCGGGCAGCGGAAGAAAAAGCAAGAATTTCTACTCGGATGGAACGTAATCGCCAAAAAGGAAATACCCAATATGATGAAATTTTACGTGACTATACAGAACGTCTGCCGGAAGAATTACAGCCGGTTGCAAAAGAATATGTTGATTTAATAAAACGGCCATTAGCTGAACGTGACTTTGACAGGGAAACGGAAATTGAAGAAAAATTGCTGGATAACGAAGTAGCCAGCGAATTTTATAACGAAATAAGCGATAGTCAGTGGGAAGCAGCAGGTACGGAAGAATTACAAAAAGATTATGATGAAACTGTATTTTTACCGGAAAAAGCAGATGCAGTAGTTATTTTCAATGATAATCTTGTTGCAAGTTACAGCATGGCAGAACCGCAAGTACAAGGGCAAACTGCTATATTGGATAACGGCAAGCGTATTATTTACCTTTATGAAAATGCAGACCAAAGTACCTTTATGCACGAGATGGCGCATATCTTTTTTGCCGATATGCGGGAACTGGCGGAAATGGAAAATGCGCCGGCGCAAATAAAACGTGACTGGCAGACGCTGCAAGACTGGACGGCGTGGAACGGCAGCCAGATTAATGAGTATATCGGCACAGCCGTATATAATGAATTTAATCAGCGCGACAAAGAGATACGCGCGGCGCAGGAAAAAGGCTATACCTACCGCGGCGGCGAGCGCATTGAACTGGACACTTTGCTGGAAGAATGGCGGCAGGAACGCTTTGCCCGCGGCTTTGAAGAATACCTGCGCAAAGGCAAAGCACCGAAAGAATCGCTGAAAGGCGTGTTTACCCGTTTTAAAAACTGGCTGCTGAAAATTTATAAAGACATTAAAACCATCGGCGCTGAACCTACAAAAGAGGTAAAAGCTGTAATGGACAGAATGCTTGCAACGCAGGAAGAAATCGACGCTGTAATGCAGAAAGAGGATATTGACGCTTTTAGAAAAGCAGGCGGGTTTAAATACCTATCCGGCACAAGCGCTGAAATGTGGCAAAAAATTTATGATGATATTCATAAAGACGCTTACAGCAAAGTAATTAAAGTGGCCATGCAGGATTTAACGGAGCAGGGGCAAAAGGAACGCGAACAAAAAATAGCGGATGAGCGTGTCGCTGCCCGTGAAAGAATGAGCCAGGAACCGGTGTTTATTGTTTGGCAATACCTGCAAAACAATCCGCAGCTTGACAAAGAAGCTGCTGCACAGCAGATTGGCAACATGACGGCAGAACAGTATGATTTTGAACTGAACGAGCGCGGCGGCAGTCTTGACGCGGCGGTGGATAATTACATGCGAGCATATGAAAGGGAACTGGATGCGGCCGCACCGGATAAAGACGAACTTGCACGCCGTGCCGAAGAAGCGGTTGATACGAGTTATTATAAAAAGTTGTTAACCGCCTATGAACTGGAAGCACTTGATAAGAGTGTGCAGGCAGAACAAAAGACAAGCCGCAAAATAAACGATACAGCCGATGCCGGAGCAGCGCAGGCAATTAACCGATTGGACCGTGCACGTGCAAAGCGTGAAGGTTACGAAGAAGAAATTAAACGCCTGCGCGAACAGCGCGGCGAAGAACGCAAGCAGCAAAGGGCGTTGCGTGACGTGGCGGTGGGTAACGTTGACACCATCCGCGAATACGCAGAACGTAAAATAAGCACGCTGCATGTAATGGAAGCAGCCAACCCTGTAATGTGGAAAAAATTATCACGCCAAAAAGCCAGGGAAACAGAAGAAGCAATCGCCAAAAATGATTGGGAAACTGCGCGTAAAGCAAAAAAAGAACAGCTTGTTTACGATGTAATGACTGACCTTGCAACAGGCAACAAAAAGTTTGTAGATAAAGCGGTATCGACAATGAAACGCAGGGCAGATATTATAAGGCGTGATAAAAACCTTTCGGCGTATGATAGATACGTATATAATCATTTGCTGTATGTATTTGGAATGGCCAAAAGAGATGCGCCGATGTCGCCGGACCAACCGAATTTTCTTGACCTGCTTGCCGGTTATGAAAATAATTTAGAGTTGAGTTTTGTTGATGCGGAAGGGAATATTACTTTGCCGGACTGGCTTTTAAATGCCGCAACGGCAACAAGGCCGCGCGATAAAGGCTATATAGATTTGACCGTTGACGGGTTTAAAACCTTTAAGGATTTAATGGACAATATTTATACCGTTGGGCGCGAAGCTAAAATGGCCAAAGCAGTAACAGACAGGAACGGCAAAAAAGTTGATTTGGATGAAGCGGCTGCGGAGATAGTAACAACAATTATTAACACAGCTTTTAAAAAGAAAACTGCCGACAGAAAATTCGGTAACGAAAGCGTAATTGAAAAATCAGCACGCCGTGCCGAAGAAGCGAGCATGAACCTTATTAAGCCGGAAACCATTTTACAGGCCATGGGCGATACTGCAATGCGTTACATTTATGACCCGATGCGCGAAGCCGCAAATACCGAAATGCGTATGAATGAAACACTGCGGCAGCAGCAGGCAGATATTTTTGCAGCATACCATGACGGCAAAGTAGCAAAATACTTGGCGCAGGGTATGGACGAGAAGGAAGCGCGCGCAGCGGCAGAAAAAGAATTAAATGAAATGGGCAGCAAAAAGCAGTACAGTATCGGTAAAGAAAACATTACCAAAGAAAACCTGCTTGCCATTGCATTAAACTGGGGTACGGATATTAACCGTAAACGTGTTGTAGACGGATACCAGGTAAGCTACGGCTTTATTGAATACGCACTGCGTCAGCTTGACGCGGCAGACTGGCAGTTCGTACAAAATATATGGGATTTGTTTGAAACATACTGGACGGACTTACAACGCGTAGAAGCAAATGTTACCGGGGTAACGCTTGAGAAACAACCTGCCGTGCCGTTTCAAATAATTGGCGCTGACGGCGGTGTATATAATTTAAACGGTGGATATTATCCGTTGAGATATGACCCAGTAAAAAATAATATTACTGCTCTTAGAGAAATAAACGAAGCCATTAAAACAAAGATGCAGGACGCTACACGTCTTGGCACAAAATTGGGCAGTACAAAAGAACGTTCGCAGGGTAATGTTAGCTTAATGATACGCACAGACTTAAATGTTATAGATGAAGTGCTTGGCGAAAATATCCATAACATTGCACAGCGTGAAACTATACGTGATGTTAATAGGCTAATTAACAACATTGATGTAAAAAACGCAGTTGAAACTTATTGGGGGAAGGCTACATGGCGTACTCTTAATAAATGGTCCTTGGATTGCTGGGCTCCGGAACCACAGGCAAAAAACATTTACGAAAAAGCATCACAGCGGATACGCTTGCGTCAAACACAAGCGGTACTTGGGTTTAGAGTATCGACGGCGCTTTTGAATATCTGCAACATCGGCCCAATGATGGATTACATCGGACCGATTGAAGCCACAAAAGCTATTAAAGACTTCTACCTGCATCCACAGCGTCAGTACAACACCATAATGGCAAAAAGTGTCTTTTTACGTAACCGTGCAGAAACTATGGACAGGGACTTCGGCAGGCTTGTTAAAGATAACAGCAACAGCGCGATTACGAAAAGTGCCTTTTGGTTGATAACCAAAACTGACTTAATGCTGGCCTGCCCTCTTTGGATGCACGAATACCAAAAAGCATACCAGGACGGAATCGCAAAAGGCGTGGACCCGGTAAACGTGGAAGCAGCAGCGGTGCGCGCAGGCGATGCAGCAGTAAGGCGCGTATTTGGCAGCGGGCAAACGGTTGATATGGCTGAAATTCAGCGTGGAAATGAATTTACAAAGCAACTTACCATGTTTTACAGCTATTTTAGTGTAGTGCATAATGCCATAGCATTAAAGGTGTGGGAAGCACGCAAGGCAAGAGTAGACGGCAAAAAACTTACACAGGCGATGGCGCCGGTATTAACAGGCATAATTTTTTGGATGGCGATACCTGCTGTAATTGAAGCAGGCATCCGTGCTATGATTGACGATGATGATGATGACCTGGCGGACGTTGCCAAAGGGGCAGGCATTACTTTTATTAGCACGGCTGTTGGCGGCATACCTGTCTTGCGTGACGCTTTACCGATGGCGCTGAAAGCGGCGGCGGGAGAACCGGTTTATAATATCCGCAACAACCCGCTGAACGAAACAGCAGCACAAATGCTTAACGTTACCCGTGCTATAAACAGTGATAACAAAGACGCATTGGATGTTTCCAAAGCGGTGCTGCGTATGGCCGATATGATAACAGGCTTGCCGCAGATTTTAACGGATGGTATGATAACGGCAGCACGCTGGATTGATGAAGGCAGTTTAACAGAAGAAGATATACAGCATTATTTGTGGAGTATTTTATTCGGGAAAAATTCAAAGAAAAATTAAAATGTAAATTACAAATTGATGAAAAAAGCATGATAAAATAATACTGTAAATTTTTATAAGCACTTAAGCTAACGGCTTAGGTGCTTTTTCTTTTATGCAAAAGGTGGTGTAGAAATGACAGTACAAAAAAACTTAGTAAAAAACATATACGTTGGCAATGGCAGCACAACGCAGTTTCCTATTACTTTTGATGTAAACACGGAACATCCGGAGTATATACACGTTTACCTTACAAACGATGATAACATCACAACAGAAACGGAGAACTTCACAGTTAATTTAACGGCAAAAACTGTTACGTATCCGAAAGAAGGGCAGCCGCTGGCGACAGGCAAAAAGCTGGTTATTATGCGTGAACTGCCATTACAGCAGTTACTTGATTTAATTAATCAGGGTGACTTTTTTGCTGACGACATTGAACAGGCCTTTGATGATTTAACAATGATAACCCAGCAATTATCGGAAAAACTTGCCCGTGCTATGGTATTTTCGGTAGAGGTAGCGGATTTTGATAATATCATACCGCTGGCGCCGGGAATGAGCTTTAGAATTAACGATGAAGGGACAGGGCTTGAATTAACGGAAGACCCGGCAAAAGTATTGCCGCAGGCCCAGAACTTATTACAGCAAACTACGCAGCAAGCGAATATAGCGACAGAAAAAGCCAATGCTGCTGCCGAAAGCGCACTTGCTGCCGCTACAAGTGAAACCAACGCAGGAACGCACAAAGACAAAGCGCAGGCGTGGGCTGAAAGCGAAACAAGCCCTGATGGCGAGCCGGACAGCAAAAGCGCTAAAACATGGGCCGGAGATAGTGCTGACAGTGCTGAACTGGCGCAAAAATGGGCTGAAAGTGATGAAAGCCCAGACGGTGAAACAGATAGTGAAAGCCCGACAAGCGAAACTATGAGCGCGAAAGAGTGGGCTCTTTATGCAAAGCAGTTAGCACTGCAAATTGGCAATCCGGTAGTAGAAGTTACAGAAAGCAACGGCACCGTAACAGTAGAGAAAAGTGACGGTACAACGAATAGTTTTAAAGCTGGAATTAATATGCTTGGGCGAAATAAGACATATGCGTATGGAGATATTGCTTACAGTTCAAACCTGCCGTCATGGGCATATTTGTATTGCGTGCAGGCAGGTACAACGGCGGCAAGCGAGCCCAGCTTTTCCAGTGTAAATACAATGGGGCAGTATATAACAGACGGTACAGCAAAATGGATTGTAGACGATGTGCGCTTTAATATACCTGTCGGTGTACCTTTTTATGATACTTACTTACATGACGGGTGCGTAAAATTAAACGGCGCAACGGTAAACCGTGCTGATTATATTCGCCCGGCAAAAATTGCAACCGATAAGAGCTTATGGACCAGCAGCCCATCAACGGAGCCATACAAATATGGTAACGGCAACGGCAGTACAACAATGACGCTGCCGGATTTCCGCAACCGTGTAATACAAGGTGGGGATACGCCTTCTGTTATAGCGCCCGGACTGCCAAATATTAGCGGCAGCACACGCATATCGACCCAAAGCGTAGCATTAGGCTGTTATTGGCCGGAAGGTGTATTTTATGCAAAAGGGAGCAATAGTCTTGGCATACCTAATGCAAACCAAATACAGCCCGTTTCTGATTTAGGATTTAGTGCTGCATTGTCATCAAATATTTATGGCGCGTCTGACACTGTCCAACCACCAGCTTTATCTTTAATACCACAGATTAAATTTTAATACCTTTATTTTTTGAAAGGATGATTAAAATGACTAAAAAAGTATATCAATTTGATGTCGAAAATAAAACTTATAAAGGAGAACTTATTTTAGACGATAGTGATAAATCGCCGTCCGGCGCTTGGAATATACCAGGCGACTGCGTGGAAGTTGCGCCGCCAGCGGAAAAAGAAAATTATATACCGGTCTGGAATGGCAGCGCATGGGCAGAAACGGAAGATTATCGCGGGAAAGAATATTGGTTACCAAGCGATACATACGGCACGCCGGGTAGGGAAGTTAAAGAAATCGGACCTTTACCAGAAGGTGCAACATTAACTCCGCCGGAGCAAACATTAGAGGATGTTAAAACGGCTAAAGTGGCCGAAATGAAAGCCGAACGCGATAAACGTGAACAAGGCGTTATTACCTACAACGGTAAAGGCTTTGACTATGACCTAAAATCTGTTGCCAAATTAAACGAAGCGCGTGATGTGCTGCTTGTTGACGGCGGCAGTCAAGCGTGGATTTGTGCAGACAGCACTATTACTACGCTAACCGCTGATGACATTACTGAAATTAAACGTCTTGGCAAAGAACGCAGTAATAACCTGCATATGCAGTATGCTGCGCTTAAAGTTTATATCGAAGGATTAACAGATAAAGAAGCAGTGGAAACGGTGACTTTTGACACTGAAATAGATATAGCTGCACAAATAAATCAGCTTTAAAAATTGTTAAAAACGGAGAGCAACGCATTTTGGCATTGCTTTTTTGATAAATACTGCAAAACCGCATAAACAGGGCGTTTTTAAAATCATGCGCATAAATGCCCTGTAAACGGTTTTTGCAAAGTTTTGGTGTCAGCAATACCTTTAAAAGTCTAAAAAGCCGCATAAATCCAGCGCTTACAGCATTTTGTTATCTAAAAACTAAAGTGCTACAAAAGGGTTACACAATGTAAGCAGTTCCAAAGCGGTCGAGCAGATTCTTAAGATTTGCAATTAGTTACAAATTAATTACAAACCGTCATAAAAGGTCTACCGCTTTTTTTAATTGGCGGATATCTTTGTGGGTATAAACACCGGTAGTAACATCTTTATCGGCGTGACCTAAAATGCGTTTAACCGATGTAATATTAGCGCCTTTATTATTAAAATTGGTAGCCGTAGTATGACGGCATTCGTGAGGCGTGTGTTTGCAGTTAGCTGCAATCATTACCTTTCTAAAACGTCTTGCAAAGCGGTTGTAACTTACACTATTACCATCATCGTCCGTTATAAGTGTAGTGCCTGGCTTTGCCATCCACATTTCAAAATAGGGTAAGGTTTTAAGCGATATAGGTATAATCCTATTTTCACCTGCGGCAGTTTTGCTTTTGCCGATGGTAAACAATCTGGATTTTAGCTTAACGTCAGATTTTTTTATACGCAAAAACTCTGATGGCCTTGTACCTGCGTAGCACATCATAAGTACAGCGGTTGCCCAAGGCGCAAGCGGGTCTGCTGTAGCGGCCAAAGCTTTAACACGGTTTAACTGGCGTGTATTAAATGGCTTTTTAATAACTTTAGGTTTATATTTATCAACATCTATAAAGTGTGATATATCGGCAGTTTGAGGTATAAGCTGATATTTAACTGCATAGGCATAAAGATTGTGAAATAACTGGCGAACTTTTTTCTGTTCAGGCTGCCCAATGCCACGTTCTGAAAGTGCATTTATTACGCCTTGCAAGTCGGCTACTTTTAAGGTTAAAAATTTACGATTGTGTAGCGCAGTACAGTTGTTGAAAGCTGTACGGTAGCTACGTGCAGTAACGGGCTGTATCTTTTTACAACGTTCAGCCATTTCCTGCTGGTAGATTTCGGCAAAGGTGATAAGGCTTGGTGCATATACAGACGGGTCCTTGTTGTATTCGACTAAAAATGTTAATGCTTTTTCATATGTTTCAAAATAACCGAGGTATCTATAATGCCCATCAATTTTTTTACGCACGGCCCACGGCTTCCGCCTTCGTCCTGGCAATTTAATAATGCTGCCGAAATTATTAGGCAGCTTCATACGTTTTTTCATATTTTCACCTCTATAAACAATTATATGGGACTTTTATTAAGGATGTGATTAAATTGGTCGATTTTATTTTAGGTTATGTTGCTGGTATGGTTATTACATTTTTGGTAATAGCTTTTTTCATAGGTGCCTCTGGAGGTAAAAAATGAATAGTTTAATGCAAATACTCGATGAAGTATACGAATTTATAAAAAACTGTGTACCAACAGGTGCGGAGCAATATTTAATGGCAATAGGCGCGGCAATCGGGCTGGGAATATCAATTGCGGTGGGAGGCATGGACAAAATGATATATGCGCTTATAGCGTTGATGATACTGGATTATATTACCGGTATTATCGCAGCCTGCCGTACCGGTAAATGGGACAGCAGCACCGGGTTTATCGGCCTTGCCAAAAAAGCAGTTATTTTGGGCGTGGTTGCGTTATGTAATACTGTTGACATTGCTATGAATACGCACGCACTGCGCCAGATGGCCATTTGCGCATATGCCTTAAATGAAGCAGGCAGCATAATTGAAAACATTGACCGCGCAGGGTGGGGCGAAC
>ULSH01045670.1_pt1 | contig 38934 bp, 34 predicted proteins | sample 1956151 | NCBI WGS metagenome assembly ULSH01 (sample SAMEA4835702, study PRJEB28245) | human gut metagenome | biome: gut microbiome; material: fecal sample | place: Denmark | collected 2008 | reverse complement strand
AAACTATAAAAAGAGACTGCCCAAACTTGTTAGACAGTCCCATATTTTCAAAGATGTCAGAGTTGGATAATTCTCTAAATTACAGGTTGTTTCCTATAAGATTGGCAAAATCAATAAACAATAAGGACGCAATGACATATTTAAATCTCTTGTTTAAAAGCGATTTTAAGAATGGAAAATCAAATGTGCAGTTGGAAACTCTTGCTGATATGTCGGGATATAATTCTGAAACGATAAGTTCACACCTTCACAAAATACAGGACAACAGCGATTATCTTAAAATTGAACGGAAATGTTTAGGGGTTGTGAATGGAAAGCCTATAACTAAGAATCTTTATACATCTGCAATCCCTACAAAAGACTTTATAATTGTGGATAAAGGTTTTAGCGATTTTGAGATTGACGGATTGTCAAAGAAAGCACAACATGACATCAAAGGCTTTATCATTCTTATAAAATGTCTTTGTGTTAATAACACTAATACTACATTTTACAGTTTGCGACAAATAGAACAACGAGTTGGATTAAGCTATGCCACGATTCAGAATCTAATGAAGAAGTGCCGGGAACTTGGATTTATCGTACAAACCGACAAAGGATATGAAATTAAAATGCCTTACTTTGACTTAGGAAACTCTCGTATATATCCAAATGGAACGCCAGACTTATACAAGTCGATTTATAAGGAGATAACAAACTTCTGCACATTTTACAAAATCAATGTTCCACCATACAAAGCAGAATACATCGGCAAAATAGCCGTGCGTTTCCCTTACAAGGAAGAAGAATTGGCAGGAATTGATGATATGGACTTAAAGATGAAATACTCTATCAGACATCAACTTAAAAATCGACTATCTACGCTACCAAAAGAGATTAAAAGCCTAAATTACTTCGTTAAAGTCTTAACTTCTGAAAAACTTGATTCTTCAACGAAAGACAAGAATACGGAATATCTCATATAATCTCAATTCTGAATAATCTACCACAACTCCATAGCTTCGGTTATGGAGTTTTTTCCATTTCTGAAAATTCCAGACTTCTATTAAATGGATAATAACCCCATGCAATTTTAATCCGTACAGAAAGGCACACGCATATATACACCGGTAACTCTATAAAATGCCCCCTCTCCCCATTCATAAATACCATGATTAAAAAATTGACTTGATTCTGCACAAAAGATTCCACTTCACATTATAGTCCCCCCACCTTTCTTGAATAAAAAGACAAAATAGTTTTATTAACCACTAATAATCGCACATTTATGGAAAATCTAATGATTTTACCTGCGGTTGAGCCTAAAAGAATCAGTTGGCTCAACGAGTATGCAACAGACGCGGAAGTTATTACAGACATTCCGCAAAGAGAGAAAAAGACACTTCCGTTTATCGAAGCAAACACAAAGGCGGTCGAACTGTCGCACCTCAAAAACGAGTGCATTGTTCCTGTATTCAGCAAGGACAATGAGCTGACAATTTCGCACCCTGCGTTTATCGAAACGGTAGCGGAAGCAGTCAGCACGTTCTACAACGGTGAAACAATCGAATTGCCCGAAATCCGTGTTTCGCACATCATTAAGGGAAGAATCCCCGAAGCGATACACAAGCCAGCAAATCAGCTCTTGGAATCGGACAAAACGATTTACTACGAGCGAATGATGTTCTGCATCGAAGTTCCCACTATCTATGAAACGGTAGAGGGCAACAAACTCACTCTGACTGTCGGCGGTGTGCGTGCCTACAATCACATGAATCTCTACTCCAAAAAGTCAGTAGAGCGATTCAAAATCTTTGTGGGCTTCAAAAATCTTGTGTGTTGCAACCTCTGTGTTTCATCTGACGGATTCGTTGAGCAGTTGGAAGTGTCAAACACTTCTGACCTCTATCTACGTACACTTGAAATGCTCAACCGCTACAACCCTGCCAAACATCTGCACCTAATGCAGACACTTGGCAACACAAGCATGACGGAACACCAATTCTGTCAGATTCTTGGAAAAATGCGACTGTATCAGGCATTACCGCAAAAGATACAGCGCAACATTCCACGGTTGCTGATAACAGACACCCAAATCAATGCAGTGGCTAAAGCCTATATCAGCGATGAAAACTTTGGCTCATACGGCTCTGATATTGATATGTGGAAGTTCTACAATCTTCTTACGGGGGCAAACAAGAGCAGCTACATTGATAGCTTCCTTGACCGCTCTTTTAACGCAACCGAAGTAGTACAAGGCATAAACGCCGCCCTGCATGGCGATGACCGCTATTCATGGTTTATCGACTAATCCAACAGAAAAGAGGACACCTGCACTGATTGTGTGGGTGTTCTCTTTCTTTTTTGTGAGTTTTCGGGAAGTATGGTTTTGCGAAACAGTCAGCTTATGCTGAAAAACATTATCCAACATAGCCCCACCAATAACATTTTTTCGTAACTTTGCACTTGATTCACAGACCCAAAGAGTTGGCAACAGTGAATCAGTACATATTACAAAGGTGTTATTGAAATTATCTTTATAAATCAAATCTCGCAAATTTGAATCGCAACAAAGATGATTGGCAATAGCACCTGCATCGGTTGCTTATACCCTGCCGAGAATGGCAGATTATATAGCAAAATCGGTGTGGGGCTATTGTTTTATCAGTTGCGAGGGCAATGCGAGAGCCTGATTTATTGATAAAGCAAATACAATCCTCACACCTTTTTCATGTTCAATCGTAACCGTTCCGCCGAGGATTGAGGAACACCCGAAACATGGAAAAGATTTTTCATATATATGATCAAATGGATTGCTATTTGAGAATCTACTCTAAGAACACAATTCTTGGTGGGATTTCATACTATGCAGAACGCCATTGTGATGGGAAAATATGCCGTAAATACAAAATTAACAGCAATGTTATTTCTGACTTTCTAAATTTTTATCAAAATATTTTTCACATAATAAATAGGCAGAACTGGAGTTTTAATCGAAACACAGACAATCTAACGCATCTAAGAAAATTTATTGAATCACCCATATATAGAAAAATGTGGGATTATTTTCTTGGAGGATTACATATTAAATTTAGTGAAAATGAATATGGATTTACCCTTACAGCTAATGAGAATCAATTTCATTTAGTTGCCAATAAGGAGATGTGCCGATTTAGAATAATCGGGAATCCAAAATTTAAAACAATCGACCCTGAATTTTATAATTATAATGATTGTGATGTTACATTGACACGAGAAGAAGGGGAACTTTTTTTGTCTGCTTTGTCGTATAAGTTACAACTTGAACTCTCAAATATTCCAATGTTTGAAATAAAGACTATAACTAATGTTTCATCAAGCAATTATCATCTTATCGGTTTGACTATAAATATCCATGAATGGTATAAATCAATCTCATACCGAGTATTATCCATCTAAATATAATCCCATCTTGACTAAAACGATTTCCATATTACAAAAATCAGCGATTACCATTGGGTTAACATTTGGCTCAATGATAGCAACGGCTTTTGGATATCTAATTTTAGGGGGTTTAGTTGGTTTAATACTGCACCCCTCAACGTACAAACACAACTACTATTCTTGTGCTTGTGATGAGCCACCGACCATGACTGAATCGGAAGCTACGATAGTAGGTGTTATCTTTATGATTGGGTTAATGATAGGATTGTTCTTCATATTGCGCCAACTGAAATTTTCAAAATGGGAAAGACTTATAGCATTGATAATTCTTCTGTTTGCAAATCTCTATGTGGCTTCAACAATTCGAGAAATCCTATATATACAAGTTACCGGCTAATGATACCTTTTCTGAATGATTTTACTTTTATAGGGGGATTCTGAAAAATGTTCCTCTAAAAAATAGACTATGTTACAAGAAGATTTATACATTCCCAAACGAGGAATAATGACCGCTATATGTCGTTCTAATAAAGATATGAATGATATTACTATACCACATATCGTGGTTGGGGCAACATATAGAGTGGACTACGTTATAATAGCACAGTCAAGGTCTATGGTCTGTCTGTCCGGATTTCCAGAAGTGATATATGGCGCAGGACTATTCACTTTCTATATTGATAACGAGGAAATTCATATTATATGGGATTACCGAGCGTTGAAAAGACTATCAAACGATACTTGCAGAGAAACTATGCTTATGATATGCAATGATTTATCAAAAGATAGAATCGCTCAAATTAGACATAAACATAATAATTTAAGAGTTATAATACGTTCGTTATAAAATGAAATTTTCATACTTCATATTATTACTTATCTTTTCTTCTTGTCTTTCGCGAGAATCAACAGATTATGATAGATGCCTTATTATTTACAGGAATACGGTCAATGAATTTAATGTCAGAATTACCGTCAGCCCCGTTGAATTCAGAGAAAATTCTATAATCGGAGAAGCGAAAATTTATTTTTTAAGAGATGATAGTTGCTATATGTCTTTTTTCAACCCTTACTTCCGTTTGAATAGTGTTGATGCAAAGAAAAAAACAACATATTTTTTGGACTATCAAGTCCCAACTATTCCAAGTGACGGGATATTAGAATTATCAAGTTTCCATGAACTTCCATTTATATTCGTTGATGTGGATTTTGACAATCAACTTGAAATACTTATAAATTATTCCAAGCAGGGAATAAAAATGGGGAACGCTTACACCGTTTATGATTTGAATTATGAGTTCGGTGAGCCTTATTATGACTATTTCTCGCAAGACAACAGGTGATAATATATGATACTCTAACGACTTACTACAATAAACGAGAATATTTATACCAATAGTATTGATGAAATATAAACAATTATTCATCGGAATCTTTGTCAATTTCTCACAGCGAGCAATTAAAAAAATAACAGATGAATATAGGAGCGAATAGACAATGAAGCAATTACTACTCATATTATCATGCCAAATATGGCTTTGTGCTTGTGTTCGTGAGGGCAAATATCAAACATTGGAATTGGATTATTTAGCACAATATCGTGATACTCTAATAGGCAGATTCAACGGCATAGATATTGATGCCCTTATATGTGAGCCTATGGATTCACTGAATCCAAACTATAAAGGATTTCATTATAAATGGCGTGTTTTCACAAAAAACAAAACCGTTAAAGGCCTAATATTAGAAAATAAAACAATCGGCATACATTTCGTTTATGAGGGAGATTTAGACGGAAACGGAACTGATGAATGGGGCTATGTTACAGAATGGGAAACATCAAATTGGATGTGCTACCATGCCTTCACAAATAAAAGAGGTAAATGGGAACACATAATAGAGCCTACAAATATATGGCTTCCACATTTAGACCCACAAGACAGCATATCATATCGAATTTCAAAAGAGGATATTTTACAGCTCTCAGAAAATAGCGGATTCCTAAAAGTCAAGTTTAGCGATGTTCGCAATGACGGCGAGGATTTTCTATTAATTGACTCTCTGATTCAGATAAAACCTCAGAATTTAGAGGACTATGAATAAACAAAGAGGGACAATTTTCAACTTCTCCGTTTTTATAGGGTAGATACAGAAAAAGTTAGTTGTTAATGATGCCATTAAGATATTATAAGATAAGTCGAAAGCTAAAATTCCACTATCACCGTCTAACAAGTTGGTGGAATTATCTATGGTTATTTACAGCAATCACAGCCTTGTCGCTTTTCCTATGTTTTTTAATTAACTCATGGACTGATATATACGGCAATGATTGGTTCAAAAATTACCATTACGCATTAATTCACGGATTTAAAGGGGCATACGAGAACTATATACACAGCTTATATGTGGATTCAATATCTGAATCTGCTATTTTATCAATTATTGTGTCATTCGTCATAATCATTTCATGTCATTGCTCCGCTTTGCCCTATGGCTTTTGGATAATCTATGTTCAATCGTAGCATATTTTGGACACTACCTAAAAAGGTACATTTTTCACGGATTTTTCTTTTTATAGGGTAGATTCAGAAAAAGTGCCATTCATTGAGCTTCAATAAATATAATAGGATTCCATTTATATGGCATAATAAATCTTACCCGCTTACCAAGTGCTTAAAATTCATCGTGATAGATTTAAAGTTAAAGCAATTTTAGTTGCTTCTGTCGGAATAATATGTTACATTTGCAGTGGAGTAAGTCAATAATGGAGATTACACCGACTGATTACACCAAAAAGAATAACAATCTGAATTTCAGAGCATATATCAACACTGGCAGTGTCGAGGTGAGCGGTTCGAGTCCGCTATACTCCACCAACAGCGAATCAGGAGCGTAATCCGGGTTCGCTTTTTTGTTATATCCGATAAGATTGAGTATATTTGCATTTGTATGAAGCTGATAGAGATGAATATCGACAAGATTGTGGCCTTATGTAAAAAATATAAGGTCGCAAAGCTATGGGTTTTCGGCTCAATACTTACACCCCGTTTCAATGATAGGAGCGATGTGGATTTCTCTGTTGTCTTCCATTATGACCAGATTCAGGATTTATTTGTCACTTTCTTTGACTTTATTGAAGAACTGCAGGCCCTGTTAGGCCGTAAAGTTGATCTGGTTGATGAGACTGCTATACGAAACAATTATTTCCGCGCGGAGCTAAACAATACAAAAAAGTTGATTTATGGATGATTCGATTCGAAAATGTCTTGAAGACATTATGAAATCCGGATTGGATTTAGAGGCTGAAGGCGGGGGAATAGCTGACGAGGCCTGAGGGGAGTGCCTCGGGGGAGAGTGCCAGAGGGCAGACCATATAATATTCGTCCGGGACGTCGAAGGGCGCCCTGATGCCGAATCGCGAGGCGGTCATGTAGCCTGATTGCGAATAATAGGCCGGTGAACCTAAGACCACGCAACATTTGAATCCCATTTTTTTTGCTCTGCGATGGGCCTCTTCAATTAGACGTCGGCCGATTCCTCTGTTTTGATAAGCCGGAACGACAGCGAGGGGAGCGAGGGCGACCGCTTCAGTCTCGCCAATCTTGATTTTTGATAGCATGACGTGGCCTACCGGCTTTCCGTCCTTAATGGCTACGAGTGACAGCTCCGGGAGATATTCCGGCGTTCCTCGCAGCCGGTCAACGAGGTTGTGCTCGTCCCCGTCGGTGTGCTCCGCCGATCTGAAAGCCGATTCTACGATTTCTCTTATCGCTCCGAATTCCCCGCGTGATTCTTCGCGCACTGTCACATTGATGGTCAATGACAGATGTAATAAGGGATAGGGCCTTCCTGTCTCGTCGGTTTCGCTTCGACCGATGGTTCTGAACCCATGTTTAAGATAAAAATCCAGTGCGCGGGGATTCTGTTCGTTGACATCGACTTTTGCGGCACCCAGGGCTTTGGCAAAATCCATGAGCGCGGATCCGTAGCCTTTACCACGGAAATCTCCATCAATAAACAGCATCTCGATCCTGTCGCCCGAAAGCCCGATGAATCCGCGAAGCGTCCCGTCATCCTTCAGGCCATACAGCTCGACATTAGGGAAATAATTCGGAACGAGAGCTTCCCTGATTTCACTGATAGCGTCATCGGTCAGAAAGTTATGTGTTGTTCTGACCGACCGCTCCCATATCTTAACGAGCGTCCGGTAGCAATTCTCACCACATTTTTCAATCTTTAGCATGATGCAAATGTAGCGAAAAATCGTGACTAATTTGTAACTTTGCAGATCGAGATAAAACATATAAAACCCAGACTTATGATAGAACCGGTCTATAGAGCGGCTGATGACCGCTACGAATGCGGAATGAAATATGCGCGTTGCGGCCGCAGCGGCATTCTGCTCCCGCGCATCTCGCTCGGGATGTGGCAGAATTTCGGCGAGACCTCTCCCTTGCAGCGCAGCAAGGAGATGTTGCACTACGCGCTTGACCACGGCGTTGTTTCCATAGATCTCGCCAATAATTACGGTCCCGGCTACGGGACAGCGGAGGAGACCTTCGGCTATGTCATGCGCAAATCGCTTTTCCCATATCGCGACGAGCTTTTCATTGCCTCCAAAGCCGGTTACGACATGTGGCCCGGCCCCTACGGCAACTGGGGCTCCCGAAAATATCTCATGGCGTCCGTCGAGCAGAGCCTGCGTCGCACCGGGCTGGAGTATTTCGACGTGTTCTATTCCCATCGTTATGATCCCTCTACTCCCGAAGAGGAAACTCTTCAGGCGCTCGTCGATATTGTCCGTCAGGGAAAAGCGCTCTATGCCGGAATCTCGCGCTGGCCTGCCGAGGCGGCTGCGAGGGCCTTTGACTATCTGAGACGCCGCGATGTGCCCTGTCTGCTTTTCCAGGACCGCTACAATCTGGCTGACCGCCGGGTGGCTACTGACGGAACCCTTGACGCGGTCAGTGCTGCCGGCTGCGGGTTCATCGCCTTCTCGCCCCTCGCCGAAGGAGTGCTGACAGGCCGCTATCTCGACGGTATTCCCGCCGGCTCGCGTGCCGCCCGGGGTTCCCATCTGACCGCCTCGAAGATAACGCCCGAAATCGTGGAGAAGGTGCGTCGGCTCAATGAAATAGCCGTTTCGCGCGGACAGTCCATGGCGCAGATGGCGCTTTCGTGGGTGCTGAACGATCAGAGGGTGACGTCGGTTATTGTGGGCTGCAGTTCCGTGGGTCAGCTTGCCGACAATCTCCGCGCGGTAGCCGCGCCCGCGTTCACTTCTGAAGAACTTGCCCGGATAGCTGAGATAATGGGATAAAAGACGAGATGCACTTCTTCACAGAAGCGCACCTCCCTCATAACCAAAATTCAAGTATATTATTGTCTAACAAACATTGTATCTCAGACATGTGACGGCTTTCACCGCTATCCCTACCGGAAACGGAAAACATATCGGACCTCCGAGGCCCGGTGTCACGTTAAAAATCAAATAAAGCTGGAAGTTGTTTTGCCTGTGATCGGCCGTTTGTGATATCTGATTTTCTTCGGTAAGTGGTGCAAAATTACTCATAATTCGTTGAATGGCAATGAGATTATTGTAAAAAGTTTTTAAAAATTCTAAATACGAAATTTAACATTTCGGTTTTCCCGAAAAAATATTACTTTTGCATTCAAGGCTGCAAAGGTCGGCCCTGACTTAAATTTCTGACTCTTACCCTGCAAATATAATCGAAATGAAGACCCCACTTATCGGCATGACTCTCGATCAGCTCCGCGGCGTGGCCGCCGAGACCGGTCTGCGCCCTTTTGCGGCCGGACAGATGGCCCGCTGGCTCTATCAGAAGCGGGTGACCGACATCGGCGCAATGACTGACATCCCCGCCGCCGGGCGCCTGCGGCTCGAAGAGAACTACGAGACCGGCCGCGAACTCCCCCTTTTGCGCACTCTTTCCTCGGACGGAACGGCAAAATATCTTTTCCGCGGAGTAGGTGACCGCGATGTGGAGGCCGTCATGATTCCCGATGCCGACCGCGCCACGCTCTGCATCAGTTCACAGGCCGGATGCCGTATGGGATGCACCTTCTGCATGACTGGGCGTCAGGGTTTTCATGGCCAGCTGACATCGGCGCAGATCATCAACCAGATCCTGTCGGTCGATGAAAGCGAAGCCCTGACCAATGTGGTGTTCATGGGCATGGGCGAGCCCACCGACAATCTTTCGGCCGTCAAGGATGTCATCGAGATTCTGACAGCCCCCTGGGGCCTCGCATGGAGCCCGAAAAGAATAACCGTCTCCACCATAGGCAATATTCCCGCCTTGCGTGAACTGATAGAAACCACCAAGGTCCACATCGCCCTAAGCCTTCATTCGCCGTTCGCTCCCGAGCGCGAAGACCTCATGCCCGTTCAGCACGCCTGGGCTGCGGCCGATGTGCTTGCTCTCGTCCGTCAATACGACTGGTCGCATCAGCGGCGTTTTTCCGTAGAATATATAATGTGGGACGGTCTCAACGATGACATACGCCATGCCGAGGCGCTTGCCCGCCTCCTGCGTGGAATACATTGCCGGGTCAATCTGATACGCTTTCACGCAATCCCCGGCTCGCCGCTGCACACGGCGCCCGAAGCCCGCATGATAGCGTTCCGCGACCGTCTCAATGAGCTTGGAATCACAGCCACGATCCGCGCATCGCGCGGCGAGGACATAATGGCTGCCTGCGGCATGCTTGCCGGAAAGAAACGCGATAACTGCTGAGCCGGAAACGCAAAACAGTGCGCCCTCCCAATCAATGCTGTTGAGTAATTGAGTAGCGGAGGGACGATTCTGTAGTACAGGACATAGCATCACACACTGAGGCATCCCTCCGGGACGCCGAGGGTATTGGGCCATCTTTGTCCGTGCACTCCGCTACGCTTCATACACGGTTACTTGTTGCACGCCCTGCGGGCTTGTTCATCAAACCTTTTCAACTTACTCAACCGCATTGATCAGACATTCCGGAACGGGTGAGAATCCTATTGTTTTTACCCTTCTCCCCCGCTCCCGGGTCGGCTATGGGAAATCGGGCGGTTTTTAATCGATAAAAGCAGCCTTTAGTTAATAAAGATTAAGATTAGCCATTGTAAAATCTTAAATTTCGGATTTTTTTTGTGCGAATTAAACTTTATTGCTAAATTGCACCGATTTTCCAAGAAGCTCTCCGGAGATTCAAAAAATTATATAAAAAGCCAATCATTATCTTTAAAAAAATCACAAATCACAACTCTGATCTGTTCCATCCAAAACAATAACAATTACCTAAAAATTAGAACCAATCTTTAACCATTAAACTAATTATCATTATGAGTAAAAGACTCAGAACCACACTGACGCTAATCAGTCTGTTGTCTGTGGGCTATTGTCCTATGAATCAGGTGTTTGCGTCGGAGGGGGGGGTGAAATCGACGGCTAAGACGTCAGTCGCTCCACCATCTGCCGCTCCCGCTCCAGAAACGACACGTACTGTGACCGGAGTTGTCGTTGACAATGAGAATGATGAACCGCTCCTCGGAGCTACCGTGCAGGTCGTCGGCGATCCCAAAAGCACTGTCGCCACGAATATTGACGGAGAATTCACCATCAAGTTCAAAAGCAATCTTAAAAATCCTAAACTTGTGGTCACTTACGTGGGCTACGAGAAACAGGAAGTGAACATCGCAGACCTCGCGACCATACGCATCGCGATGAAGCCTGCAGGAAACTCGCTCAACGAAATCGTGGTCGTCGGTGCGGGTACTCAGAAAAAAGTGTCGGTGACCGGTGCCATCTCCTCGGTGAAAGGTGATGACCTCAAGATGTCAAGCTCGACCCTGACCACCAACCTCGCCGGTAAGTTTGCGGGCGTCTATGCCAACAACACTTCCGGTCAGCCCGGTTCAGGCGCCGAATTCTACATCCGCGGTATCTCCAACTTCGCCGGAAAGAGCGCTACCCCGCTGATTCTTCTCGACGACGTCGAGATCTCGGCCAGCGACCTCAACTACATCCCGGCTGAAAACATCTCGAGCTTCTCAGTGCTGAAGGACGCCTCCGCAACCGCAATCTACGGTGCGCGCGGTGCCAACGGTGTTATGATCATCACCACCAAGGGCGGTGAATACAACTCGAAGACAAACATCAACATTCAGGTCGAGAACGCCTTCAACATCCTCAACAAGATGCCCGAGTTTGTTGACGGTGCAACCTACATGGAGCTTTACAACAAAGCCCAGTACGGCCGCACACCCGCCGAAGCGCTGCGTTACAGTCAGGAACAGATCGACCGTACGCGCTCGGGCGAGAACCCCTATCTCTATCCTGACGTTGACTGGGGCGAAACCCTCTTCAAAAAGATGGCTACCCGCCAGAAAGCCAGCATCAACGTTTCGGGCGGTGGCAGCAAGGTGAAATACTACATGGCCCTCGAGGTTCTCCACGAGAACGGGCACTACCGCACAAAGAAGCTCTACTCCTGGAACAACAACATCCAGAACTACAACTACACCTTCCAGAGCAATATCGCCTACAAGCTGACACCGACCACGACCGTGTCAATGAACATGAACGCACAGATCCGCCAGAACACCCGTCCGAATATCGGCGCGACCGATCTGTTCAACTATGTGCTTCAGTACAACCCGACCCTCTTCCCCGTGACCTATCCCGCACGCGACGGCTATGACCACATTCTCTACGGTACATACGAGCTCGCCGGCGGTGTATATCTCAACAACCCCTGGGCTCAGATGACCACCTCGCTCTATCAGAGCAACCAGAACACGGTCAACACCGTCATGAAGATCGACCAGACCCTCGACTTCATCACCAAGGGTCTCAAATTCCAGGGATGGGTGAACTTCAAGAGCTGGGCTCAGAAATATTATGCCCGTTCGATCACTCCTTATACATATCTGCCCGCAACCTCAGTTGACTACAATGACTGGCAGAACCCCGTGTTCGACCTTCAGCAGGGTGGCATCGGAACCAACTACATCTCCGAGTCGGATCTCTACAATGTTTCCGACAACACCTTCGAGATGCAGGCCAACCTCAACTACAGCCGCCGCTTCGATCTCCACGATGTTTCGGCAATGGTGCTCTACCGCATGCGCGAATACCGCAACTCGACCATCCTGCCTAACCGTAACCAGGGCGTGTCGGGCCGTGTCACCTACGACTACGACCACCGTTACCTTCTTGAGTTCAACTTCGGTTACAACGGAACCGAGCGTCTCGCCAAGGGCTACCGCTTCGGCTTCTTCCCCGCAGGTTCTATCGGCTGGGTAATCAGCAACGAAAAATTCTGGGAGCCCCTCTCCAATGTGGTTTCCTACCTCAAAGTCCGCGGTTCCTATGGTCTCGTAGGTTCCGACGACCTTGTCAAACCTAACGGATCTTACTTCCTCTACTACGACCAGATCGCAGGCAACAACCTTACCGGACTGACATGGCAGCCGGGTGCCGGTGGTGGCGCAGGCTGGGGCGCTCAGCTCGGCGGTCCGCAGATAACCTACTATGGTGTGCGCAACCTCGGATGGGAAAAGGTGAAGAAACTCGACGTCGGTGTCGATATCCACCTCTTCCGCGAACTTAACCTGACCTTCGACTACTTCCACGACAAACGCTACGACATGTTCATGCAGCGTCAGTCATGGCCCGCAATGCTCGGCTACGGCGACATGATGCCTTACGCCGCAGTGGGCCGCGCCGAGAACAAAGGTTTCGAAGGCAGCCTCACCTACACCAAGGCTCTCAACTCGGAGACTTCGATCAGCGTGACCGGAAACTTCACCTACAACAAGAACAAACTGGTCAACGCCGACGAACTCAATTATCCCTACGCATGGCAGTATCAGACCGGACTTCCTCTGAACCACACCCGCGGTTACATTGCCGAAGGCTACTTCCAGACTCAGGAAGAGATCGACAACAGCCCCGTGCAGAACCTCGGTTCGCAGGTTAAGGTCGGCGATATCAAGTACCGCGACCTCAACGGCGACGGCCAGATCAACCAGGATGACCAGACCATGATCTCCGAATACGGTTCCGTTCCCCGCCTCCAGTATGGTTTCGGCGGAACAATCAACTGGCGCAAGTTTGACTTCGGCTTCTTCTTCACCGGCTCCGCGAAGCGCACTCTTCTTCTGACCGGCGCACAGATGGACGGCGTCAACAACCAGATCTTCCCCTTCCAACAGACTCCGGGCAACGCCCCGCGTAACGTCCTCTCCGCAATTGCCGAGAGCTATTTCGATCCCGAGCGTGGCAACTTCGACGCCGAATTCCCGCTCATGGGTATCCAGGTAACCGACGTGGCCAACAACACCGTCGCCTCCACCCACTGGATGCGCTCAGGCTCATTCCTGCGTCTGCGCAACGTCGAGCTCGGATGGTCGTTCCCCCTCGGACGCGTATATGTATCCGGAAACAACCTTCTGAACTTCTCCTCCTTCAAGTACTGGGATCCAGAGTTGACCCGCTGGAACTCCTATCCTCTGCAGAAGACCGTCACTGTCGGTGTTCAGTTCAATCTTTAATCCTCTTAACAAACGAAAATCATGAAAATCAGAAATATATTCAACCGACTGCTTCTCTGCGCCGGTGTCATGGGGCTTCTCGGAGGAACCGTGGCGTGCAACTACCTCGACATCGTTCCGCCGGAACAGGTCGATGTCGATGACGCCATGGAGAACTATGAGAACGCTCTCGGCTTCCTCTACAGCTGCTACGCTTTCTCGAAAAACAACAGCGTGGGCGAACTCCCCTACGGAAACTACCTTTCGGAAATAAACACCACGGCCGACGATATCCTCAACCCACATGCATGGGCATCGGATGGTAGCGCTGCCCGTATCCTCCTGAACACTCTTTCGTCGCAGAACGCTCCCGACTACTGGGGCCACAATTATAACGGTATAGGCCAGTGTCTGCTCTTCCTCCAGAAAATGGACGAGTGCCAGATCCTTGAGCGCGGTGTGATCGATGCCGCAACCGATCGCGAGTGGCGCGCGGAGATGAAAGCCCTCATGGCTTACTACCACTTCGTGATCCTGCGCCGCTATGGCCCGATCGTCATTCTCGAGGAGAAACTCCCCCTCGACGCTCCTCAGAGCTCCTTCCCCGGCCGCTATCACTTCGACTACTGCGTTGACTGGATCGTCAACCAGCTCGACGAGGCTGCCGCCGATCTCCCCGCAAAGCGCGACGTAGCCTACATGGGACGTATGACTTCGACAATCTGCAAGGCCATCAAGGCCAAAGTGCTTCTGCTTGCAGCTTCGCCCCTCTATAACGGTTCTTTCCCCTATCCCGACTTTAAGAACACCAACTGGGAGACTCCGGGCTACGGTCAGGAACTGATCAGCCACACCTACGACGCTTCCAAGTGGAACCGCGCGTACGCCGCCGCCAACGAGGCCATCAATTGGGCCGAGAACCAGGGCGACCGCGCCATCTACCGAGGCAACGAGTATATCAACGCCAATATCAATCTTAACGATTTGTATATTCCGGGCGGTGCCAGCGATGAATTCAAGGCTGCAGTGCTCCGCATGCGCTATCTCCACTATGCCTGCGAAAACGAAGGCAACCGCGAGGCCATCATGACGACCATTCCCGACCAGCTGACAACCCAGTGGTTCGCTTGTTTCCCCAAGAAAATCATGCAGCTCAACAACGGAAACATGCTCTCCGGCTACTCTGGACATAACCCCACTCTCTTCGCTGTCACTCACTTCCTGACCGAAAACGGTCTTCTTCCCGAGAACGACGCCGACTTCACTCCTGAAACCGACTGGTACAAGAGCGCCGGTCTCGGCGCCGACGGCGCTGACCGCGACCGTATCATCAACCTCTGCGTAGGCCGCGAACCCCGTTTCTACGCATGGATAGGTTTCGACGGCGGCGACTATTCGCTCCGCCTCAAGGACGGCGAACCCGTGCGCCTCAACATGATCAACAAGGATCTCCAGGGCTACAACACCTCGACCCGCGACAACAGCGTGACCGGCTTTATGACCCAGAAATTCATGCCGCCGGTGATGCAGATCGCCAAGACCAACACCTACGTAGGTTATGTCTCCCCCTCTCGCGCAGTCATTCGTCTGGCCGAGCTCTATCTGATCCGCGCCGAATGTGAGGCTCAGCTCGGAATGACCGACGAGGCTATCCGCGACGTCAACGTGATCCGCGAGCGTGCAGGCGCCAAGTCTCTGACCGCATCGATGATCAGTGCTTCCGGAATGTCGCTTCTCGACTGGGTGAAGAACGAGCGCATCTGCGAATTCTTCGCTGAAGGCAAACGCTACTTCGACATCCGCCGCTATGTGGAGGGTGACAAATATCTCGGTCTCGGAAAGCGCATGGGTCTTAACGCCCTCGCCAAGGAGAATCCCTCGTTCGAGGAATTCAACCAGCCCACCCGTCTGCCCTACAACTACACCTGGGCCAACAAACTCTATCTCTATCCGATTCAGTACGGTGACGTGTATGCCAATCCTCAGCTTGTGCAGAACCCCGGTTTCTGATAATATATATCACATTTAAAACAATTGACATTCATGAAAAAAATATATATTGGATCGACACTGCTCGCGCTGATGCTTTCGGGTCAGTCATGTTCTGAAAACTATGACATATACCCCGAGGAATACGCCAAAGTGGTTATGATCAAGGACGCCGGCGAAAATCCTCTGAGCGTCTATTCGACCGACGACAAGGTCGGCCACAAATTCGTTGTCATGAAGGGCGGACACACCGAAGAGGCAGCCACCGCGACACTGCGCGCGATGACCTCCGAGGAGTTCACCACCTATCAGGCAGAGTCGGGAAAACCCTACGCGATGCTTCCCGCCGACTGCTATTCATTCTCGGCCGACGGACAGACAACATCCGCCGAAATCAAGTTCGCTCCCAACGAGACCTATAAGGAAGTTGAAGTTTTCATCAACGCTGACGCACTCGGCACCTTCATGGAAACCTTCGACGGCTCGCTCTACAGCCCCGTGGTGCCCGTGATTCTCGAAAGCTCCGACGCATCCGTCAACAGCTACGGCACCGAATCGTTTATCCTTCCGACCTACAGCGAACCGACCCTGTCCTTCGCAAGCCAGATAATCTCAGGCAGTCGTAGTGGAGAAATAACGGCCACTGTGACTCTACCCATTCAGAATTCATGGGATATTAGCTTTGAGGTTGAAGTGGACCCGACTGTAGTTTCACAATGCAATATGTTGAACGGAACCCAATATGAGGCTGTAGATGCTTCGGCTTTGACAGGTAACACATCTTTCACGATGCCTAATGGCTCATCTTCGGTTGATATTAAGTTAAATGTCGATTTCTCAAAATTCACCGCGCTGAATTCTGTTCTTCCTTTGCGCATTACAGGGATAAGCGTTGATGGTATTGAATCTAACGTGACCACTGGATGGATCGTGGTGACCATGCCGAGAATTCCGATTACGGCAGCAATGCTTTCGACAAATGCACAGGAACCGTCAGAAGGCCCGATCGCTAACCTGCTGGACGGAAACGTAGAGACATTCTTCCACTCTTTGTGGAGCTCCACGATTAACGAGAAGCACTACATTCAGGTAACTCTCCCCGAGACCTATTCAAAAGTATGGATCAGATACTGCAACCGTCATAACAATGCTAATAATTCTTTGCTCTATTTCTATCTTTATACCGGAACCTCAAATGATAATTTGGAATTCTTCAAAAAGTATGGATGGGATACGGATGGATTGAAATATGGTAAGGCTGAATGGTCCACGGTTTCGGCTGAATTATCTACTCCGCAGAGCGTGTTCCGTATAGAAGAATACTGGACTCTGGCAGATCAAGCTAATGGAATCCATTTCTTCTCTATGTCAGAGCTGGAAATGTACGGATATTGATCAATTACCTGTTTTTAACAATATGTTTTTTAGATGGTAGATTTTAAAATAAAGGTTAGGTCATAGATAAATTGGTAAAAGAAGCCATCCAATAGACATATCTATACGATAGCCCGGATTTGTGAAAGTCCGGGCTATTATTTTCATATATTATGAATCAAATCCATAAAAATGATTACCTTTGCAATTTAAGAAATAAAGAATTAAAGCGGATGAAAGCCTCTGAAATAAGAGAATTGTTTAATAGCTTCGAGTCAATAGCCATTGATTATGACGGCGTTGAATGCTGGAGCGTAAGAAAATTATCAATTTCTCTCGGGTATTCCCAGTATCGTAATTTCTTGCCTGTCATAGCTAAAGCTAAAGAGTCATGCTCAAATGCCGGAGAATCCGTATCTGACCATTTTGCGGATGTCCGCAAAATGGTTCAACTCGGGTCTAATGCCGAACGTGAGATAATGCTTAACAGAGGTATATCATGAGAATAGTCATTCAGAGAGTCAGCGATGCGTCCGTCAGCATAGGGGGGACGCTCCACAGCGCCATAGGGCGCGGCCTTCTCGTGCTTGTTGGCGTAGAGGAGGGGGACACCCCCGCCGATGCCCGCTGGCTTGCCGACAAGACGGCGGCACTCAGGATTTTTCCCGACGAGGCCGGCGTCATGAACCGTTCGGTCACAGATGTGGAAGGCGAGATACTCGCCGTCAGCCAGTTCACCCTGACTGCCTCGACCCGCAAAGGGAATCGCCCGAGCTATATACGCGCCGCCGGGCACGTGCTTGCAACGGCTCTGTATGACGAATATTGCGAAATTCTCCTCGAGCGTCTGAACCGTCGGGTCAAGAAAGGCGTTTTCGGAGCAGACATGCAGGTCGCACTGGTCAATGACGGCCCGGTGACCATAATAATCGATTCAAAATTGCGAGAATGATGGCAGAAACTTCCGGCGACATAACACTGAAGGATTTCCAGCGGCTTGTCAATGAATGGATCGACACCGTGGGCCACGGATATTACGCTCCGCTGACCAACATGGCCATACTGACCGAGGAGGTGGGCGAGGTGGCCCGCATAATGGCCCGCGAATATGGCGAACAGACCTGGCGCGAAGGGGCGCCGCGCCCCGATCTTGGCGACGAGCTGGCCGACATTCTCTGGGTAGTCGCCGCTCTGGCCAATCAGACGGGGACCGACCTGACCGCAGCCGTAGGGCGCAACATCGAGAAGAAAACCGTGCGCGATGCCGCGCGACATCGTGACAATCCTAAGAAAACCGACAAAAAATATTGATAATATGACTGACAAATATCATGAACAAGTGGCCAAAAGCGGAGTGACCACGGACGACGCTTTCGTCTCCGCCGAGGTGAAACGCATAATCGAGAAGAATCTGGAGGCAAACCGCACTCCCGAGGTGCTGAAGCTGCTTTTCAACTGCATCGACCTCACAACTCTCAACGCTACCGATTCGCCTTCTTCGGTGGCCCGGTTCACCGAGAGGGTCAACGATTTCGAGGAGCAGCATCCCGAGCTTCCGCCGGTTGCCGCAATCTGCGTCTATCCCTGTTTCTCGCCGGTCGTCAGGACTGTTCTTGATGTCAGCGAGGTGAACATCGCCTGCGTGTCGGGCGGCTTCCCTTCTTCGCAGACTTTCCCCGAGGTCAAGATCGCCGAGACGGCGCTTGCCGTGGAGGGCGGTGCCGACGAGATCGATATAGTCATGAACGTAGGCGATTTTCTTGACGGAGACTGGGAGGAAGTGTGCGACGAGATTTCCGAGATAAAGCATTCGTGCCGCCATGCCCATCTGAAGGTCATCCTCGAGACGGAAGCGCTGAAAACCGCCGAGAATATACGCGCCGCTTCCGTGCTGGCGATGTATTCGGGCGCCGACTTCATAAAGACTTCGACCGGCAAGGGCTATCCCGGCGCGTCGCTCGAGGCGGCCTACGTCATGTGCCAGTGCATAAAGGAGTATTACGAAGCTACCGGAACCATGGTGGGATTCAAGCCGGCGGGCGGTGTCTCTACCACCGAGGAGGCTCTCGGCTACTATACGCTCGTCAAGGAGATACTCGGCGAGAAATGGCTTGACAACGAGTATTTCCGCATAGGCGCGAGCCGTCTGGCCAACAATCTTCTTTCCGACATTCTCGGCGAGGAAACCAAGTTTTTCTGAGAATCCCCGTTAACCCGAAGCCGTCTATATGAACTACTGGGCAGTAATCGACCGTCAGAAATTCGGTCCTCTGACTCTTGAAGAGATCAGGAAGATGCCGTTGCGCGAGGATTCCTACGTCTGGCATAACGGATTGACGTCATGGGTGAAGGCATCCGAAGTTCCGGAACTCGCCGATCTGTTCGCCGCTTGTGCCGACGAGGTGCCCGCGGTGCCGGCGGAGAGCGCCGCGCCATCGCGACCATTGCCACCTCCGCCTCCGCCACCGGCCCCTCCGGGGTGGAACAATTCCACAGTGCGGCCTCCCAAACCGCCGACATATCTTGCCTGGAGCATCGTCTCGATAATATGCTGCTGTCTTCTGTTCGGCATCATCGCGGTAGTCTATGCGGCCAAGGTGACCCCGCTCTATGACCAGGGCAATTACGAGGGCGCCCGGCAGGCTTCGGAAAAGGCCGAGATGTGGCTTATAATCGCCATAACGGCGGGAATCGTGGCTTTCCCGTTTCAGGTCATTCTTTCCCTTGTATGATCCCCCGGCGGCGCGGACGTCTCGTTGCCGGCGCCATAGTGGCCGCGGTCGGTCTGTTCCTGACAGCGGCCTATTGGCTTTTTGATCCCTCGCGGTTCATATTTCCGCGCTGTCCGGTCTATGTCATCACGGGATGGCAGTGTCCGGGCTGCGGGTCGCAGCGCGCTCTCCACGCTCTGCTCCACGGCGACGTGGCAGCCGCGTGGCATTACAACGCTTTTCTCCTGTGCATGGCTCCGGTCGTCGCTCTTCTGCTCTTTTCGGAGTTTTTTCGTGACCGCTATCCGAGGCTTAACCGCGCGCTGACCGGGCAGACGGCCGTGATCTGTTTGATTGTCGTGATTCTCCTCTGGACAATAGGTCGCAATATCTTCCTCTGACGGATTATTTCAGGCGCACGTGAAGGAGCCGAGTGCCGTCGGCCGAGCCGGTGATTTCCTCTCCGGCGCGTGCTTCCACGGCTTTCAGGGGCAGCGGGAGCAGGAGGATATCGCCCATTTTTATTGTGGCGCAGCGGCTCACAGCGACTGTCGCGTCGGCGGCCGATTGCAGAAAACCGCGGAGCGTCGCTGTCGCGCTGCCAAACGTTATTTCAGGGTCGGCATCTTCGGGAAGTGCTGACCATTCTCCGAGGGTCACTCCGAAGTCGATCAGCGAAGCGATTCCGTCGAGCGGCATTCCTAAGGCGTCGAGCGGCATGAGCCTTGCGGCGAGAGTGAAGGCGTCGGAATAACGGGGGGCGAATTTCGCCGACACGCTTTTGCCAAGACGGGAAATTCTGACGGCTGTCATGGGCCGCAGTTCCCATGAAGCAGCTTCAGGAATGTCGGGGATGAATGTGGGACGTCCCGGAAGGGTCAGAGCCGAATCGGCAATGACTTCAAAACGGCTGTTGTCGCGGTCACACAGAATTATTTTCATTTTCCTTGGTCTAATGCCGACAGGCGGCTGTACATAACGGCCAGATTGGCATAAATCGACGTGTTCTCGATGACGATTCCCGGTTTGACGCTGATACGGAACGGAGTGAAGTTCCAGAGGGCGTGCACGCCGGCTTCCACCAGGAGGTCGGCCGCGCTCTGAGCCTGCTCGACGGGGACGGCAAGTATCCCGATGTCGGCGTTGTAGGCCTCGCGGCGTTTTTTCAGCTCGGAAATGCCGAACACAGGCACTCCTTTGATGGTCAGGCCTATGATCGACGGGTCGGTGTCGAATCCGGCCACGACGTCAAGGCCGAAGCGCTGCAGGCCGCGGTCGGCTATCAGCGCCATGCCCAGTGAGCCTACGCCCATCATAACGGCGCGGTGGCTCGATGTGAACCCGAGGAAATCCTTTATGGCCATCTCAAGCGCCTCGACTTCGTAGCCGATGCGCGTTTTTCCCTTTATCGAGAGCACGGAAAGGTCTTTTGCGATCTGCGAGGAATCGACGTTTATCTCCTTGCTTATCGTGGTCGAAGAAACGAACTCGACTCCGCGCGAACGCAAAAGGCTGACATAGGCCAGATACCATGGGAGCCGTCGCAGGGTCGGTTCGGGTGTCAGAGGGCGGAATCCGGTTGTTTTTTCTTCGTTTGCCATTTGTCTCAGAGTCTTTCTATCTTGTCCGCAGAGTTCCGCCGCCAAAGCCGTTTATGCCCGGCAGGCCGTTGCGGGTGCTGTTGTTGCGGTTGTTTCGGTTATAGTTTCGGTTGTTTTTGCGCTTGCCGAAGGGATCGTCGGGGTCAACGGCCGGATTGCCGAACTCGTCGTAATACTGGTCTTCCTCCTCTTCATCCGCATTGCGGTCCTGGTTGCGCTTGGTCTTGGGCTTGTTTTTCTTTATCTCGTTAGGTTTCTGGAGATCTACCGGAGTTTCGAATATGTCCCAGCTCTGGTTGACATCCCAGTTCTTTTTCAGATTGATTTTTTTCGGGAAATAGAACACGTCCTCCGGCGCCACCGAATCAGTGACCGATCCGGTGTCCCACTTGCCGTTGCCGTTGCGGTCAAGGATTAGCCGCGCGTAATAGGCGGCGGGGGTCACATCGTTGAATTCCGCTTTGCCGTCGGTGACCTTTACGGTTCTCACCGGAGCGTCCTGCTGCGAGAGCAGCTGGACGAAAGCCGGTTCGTCGCCTGTTCCGGTGACGGTGAAGGTTATATTTCCATAGTCGCTTTCGGGCTTGATGTTGAATTCGGCCTTGAAGGGTCCGTTATGGTGGTCGTAAATTCCGACGATGGAGAGCGAGTCAATCGTCAGCCGGTATTTCGTGTCGTAATCCCATTTATAGTCGGCGGTCAGTTTTCGCGGGCTGTAGGGGTCAGGCTGTCTGAATTCCGGAGGGTCGATCGGCGTCCATAGGGTGTCTTTCGGCGGCATCATCTCGAAATGCACTCCTTTAGCGTCGAACGATCTGATCGGTTCGGTCGATTCCAGGACGAGGCGCGAGAAAATGTCGGCCTGATTGCTCATGGAGGAGTTGATTCTGAGCAGTTCGATTTTCGGAGCGGAAACGGAGTCCGATTCCTCTTTTTTCTTTTTGTTGTCCTTTTTCTTCCTTTCGGCACGCATGTTGAAATTCAGCGTGTCGGTGGTCCATGAGAGGTTGTCGAGCGTGTCGGTCTTCAGATATCGGGCCGCGATCCTGATGGAATCCATCATTATTACGTCGGAATCGGCAATCCAGTAGGTCAGGGTGTCGCGGGTAGGGGAGGCTTCGAGCATTGTCCTCAGCGTGAAATCCTCGCCGTCGTAAGGCTCACCGACAAAATGGAGCTCCGGGAGGGTGTCGCTCGGGGCGCCCATCTCGAAATAAATCTTGTTGCGCTCCTTGCGTTCGTTTTTGGAAAGATACTGCGATTTATAGTTGACGTTGAACCATGTCAGCAGCAGGTCGTTGGGATAAAACTCGGTTATTTCGTGGGTAAACACCGAGTCTATTTCGCCGTTGGGCCTGAATACAGTGTCGGTGTGCATCACGCGTTTGCTTGTCGGCTCGATTATGCCGGGAAACACCGCTATGTCCTCCGAGCGGTCCCACCGGTTGTCGCGGTTTATGTCGTTGACGGCAAAAATTCTGTAACGCCCCGGTTTAAGATTCCGGATGGTGAACTGCCCGTACTGGTTAGTACGCGTTATGCGTTCGAAGGGGAGTTTGGTCAGGGCCGTGTCAGAGAGGTTGGAGTGGACTCCGACGAGCATCGACTGGGCCGGTTCGAGATTCTCGGCCGCAAAGACCATGCCCGAGATGCATAGGGAGTCGAGCACGTCGCCCGTGGAGAACGCGAACGAGAATCCCTCGAGCACATTTCCTTCGTTGAGGTCCTTGATGCTGTTTGTGAAATCTATGGTGTAGGTGGTGTTGGGAATCAGAGTGTCCTGAAGCTGAACTGTCACCCCATGGCCCACGCCTGTGACTTTGGCCACGTTTTTCTGGGCCGGCGAGATGACGACCTGATTAAGCGGATCCTCCACCTCGACGTTCTCGTTGAAATAGAGCGATATTCGGTCGCGATTGACATTCAACGCCCCCGGCGCGGGATTGCTTCTCACGAAAACGGGCGGTTCGGTGTCGGTGGGCCCTCCACCCGGACGCCCCATGCTTGCGCAGGCTGCTATGAACAGTGCGGTCAGAAGTATCAGCGGCCACCGCAGATATGTAAAGTCATGCTTCATCGCTAAATTTTTGAATCATTTCGGTCCCTATTACAGGAAAGTTACCGCAAATTTACGTAAAATCATTGAAATCGGCCCAATAAGTCCGCTTTATTTAACGCATAAGGCACTATTCATGGGGATCAAAGCCGATATCGGTTTCAACCCCCATGAATAACGGTCGGGTGATATTGACAAGGCTAAAGGATTTGCAGGATTATGGCAGAAGCGGTAAGGAATATGCTGAAAATTAGCAGAAAGAACCATTGTCGCCGGAATGCTTTCCATTCATTGTTGATAATAAGGCACCGAAGGATATATAGGGTGCCTAAGTCCCAGAAAGCCGCGTTAATCCAGAATAAAACTGAGGGAATTTCCTGCTTTATCATGAAAAATACAAAATCGCAAATCAATAATGCAATCAATATGCAGAACAGGAAATTTTTCCCGGGGATATTTGCGTATCTCAGAGATTTCTTCCGGTATGTATCCATATATCCCATTTCAGGTCTAAATAACTTCAGAAAATACAGAAATATGTCAGGGTCAAACAATGCTGGCGTTTCCTACACATTCCAAGTCATAATTAACAAGATGACTGCTTAACGTAATATAAATGGATTTTGTTCTCGTTTCTTATCTGTTTCATGCTCCCATATTGGCACTTGACCGCAAACCATGGACTATGATTGGAAATTTCATATATGATTTATTGAAAAATGTGGTCCGGAAATGTAGCGGGGATAATAAATTCTATGTAAATTTGTGGCAAATTTATCCTGAATCACACGATGAAACGACGAATCGTAATCAGTGCCGTTGCAGCTGCCGCTCTGACCGGCGGCGTGGCTCAGGCGCAAATAAACAGCGCTACCGCCGCGGGATATATGGCCCGTGGTGTCGCCATGTATCATGACAAGAATTATGAAGGATGCCTTGACCAGCTTCTGCAGGTGCGCAATCTCGATCCCGAGATAGCCCAGCAGGAGGAGGCCCAGTATTATATGGCTATGGCCACTCTTTACTTCGGCGATGACGAAGCCCTCGCGATGCTTGAGGATTTCAGGCTGCGCTATCCCCAGAGTCCCCGCTGCAGTGACGTGACCGCCGCGATAGGCGATTATTATTTCACCCGAGGCTCTTACACGGAGGCCCTTCAGGCTTATCTTTCCGTCAGTCCGGAATCGCTGACCGATGACCGGCGCGACGATATGCTTTACCGCGAGGCTTATTCCCTGATGCTTCTTGGCGACAACAGCCGTTCACGCGAGATCTTCAGCCGGCTGACCACGACCAAGCAATATGGCAACGCCGCCAATTTCTATCTCGGCTATCTGGCATATCTCGAGCGCAACTACGATCTGTCGATGGCTTATTTCCGCAAAGTCGATACTTCGCGCGAACCGGGAACCGCCGCCGACTACTACATAGCGCAGATCTGTTTCATGGACAAGGATTATTCGCAGGCTCTCTCCATTGCGCGCAAGGTGCTCGAGGGCGACTGCGTGGCACAGTTCCGTCCCGAAATGAACCGCATAGCGGGTGAGTCGCTCTACAATCTCGGCGACGAGACAGCAGCCGTCAAGTATCTTAAGGATTATGTGGCGGAGACAGCCGATGTGCGCCCCACAGCCTACTACATCCTCGGTGTCAGCGAGTATAACGCCGGCAATTATTCCGCGGCAGCCGACATGCTGAGTCAGGCTACCGATATCCCCGACGCCATGGGGCAGAGCGCTTGTCTCTACCTCGGTCAGGCCTACGTCAAAGAGGGCAACACTGACGGTGCTCTGATGGCGTTCGAAAAAGCGTATCGCGACAACTATGACGACCGTGTGGCCGAAGAGGCTTTCTATAATTATATCGTGGCCCGCGTCAACGGTGGCCGCGTGCCTTTCGGTAAATCCGTCAGCATGATGGAAGAGTTCCTGAGCAAGTATCCCCGTTCGCGCTACGCCGAGGACATACGTCAGAATCTCGTGACAGGCTTCATGAGCGACAATGATTATGAAAGCGCTCTGCGCATCATCAACTCGACCCCTAATCCGTCGGCCAACATGACGGCCGCTCGTCAGCGCGTGCTGTTCATGCTCGGCACCCGCGAATATCAGTCGGGCCGCTATTCGAAGGCAATCGATTATCTGCGGCAGTCCGCTGCCGTTTCCGGCGCCAGCTCCGACATTCACCGTCAGGCTTTGCTGTGGCTTGGAAACGCACGTCTGGAAGCCGGACAACTCGCCGAAGCAGCTCAGAGCTATCTGGATTATCTCAATGTTGCTCCCGCCGGCGACGCCAACCGCACACTCGCCTATTACAATCTCGGATACACCCGTTTCCGTCAGAGCCGCTGGGAGGACGCCATGAAGGATTTCCGCCGTGTCGCCGATGCGTCCGATGCCACAAAGGCCTTGAAGTCTGACGCACTTAACCGTCTGGCCGACTGTCTCTACTATCAGGACCGTCCGGGTGAGGCCGCCACTGTCTATAGCAGTGCATACGAAGCTAATCCCCAGGCCGGCGACTACGCTCTCTATCAGGCCGCTCTCATGAAAGGCCGTCAGGGTAACAATGCCGCCTTGATCGACGCTATGGACGACATGATTAAGCGCTTCCCCGAGTCAGCTCTGGTCCCCTCGGCCATGCTTGAGAAAGCACAGACATTCCTGGCCATGGGGCAGACCGCCGACGCGATCGACACATATACCACCCTTGCCGCGACATATCCTTCGACCACCCAGGGCCGCAACGCTCTCCTTCAGCTTGCTGTCACCCGTCTCAACCAGAATGACAGGGCCGGCGCAATAACCGCCTACAAGGATCTGATCCGACGCTACCCGACAAGCGAGGAAGCGACTACAGCGGTCGAGGATCTCAAGCAGATATATGCCGAAGACGGTCTGCTGCCTGACTTCGCCTCATTCCTCGCCTCGGTTCCCAACGCGCCTCAGCTCGATGCTTCGACTCTTGACGCCGCAGCGTTCCAGGCAGCCGAAACGGATTATATCGACAATCAGCGAACCGGCAAGCTCACCGATTATATGCGCGACTATCCCAACGGTGTCTATGAACCTCAGGCTCTCTACTATCTTGCGGAGGCCGCCTCAAACAACGGAGATTCGGATACGGCCATCGACTATATAACACGAATCCTGACGGTTTATCCCGATGCCGATGTCGCAGAGGACGCTCTGCTTCTCAAGGGCGACAACGAACTGAATCTCGGCAAGACGGAAGTGGCGTTCAAGACATATACCGAACTCGAGAACCGCGCGTCGTCGGCACGAACCCTCAACGACGCCCGCATGGGACTTCTCCGCGCCAACAGCGATCTGCACCGCTATGACGATCTGCTCACCGTCGCCGACAAGATCCTTTCAACCTCGGCACCCGGCATCACAGGTCTCGAGGAGGTATATTTCAGCCGTGCGGAAGCACTTGACGCCAAGGGCGACCACAAAGGCGCTTACAAGATATGGAGCGAACTCGCCGAAACACCGAGCGATGTCTATGGCGCCAAGAGCTCTGTTTTCATGGCCCAGTCTATGCTTGACAACGGCGAGACCGAGAAGGCACGCCAGACGGCCGATGCGCTCATAAACGCCGGCACTCCCCACAACTACTGGCTCGCGAGGGCGTTCATCGTGCTTTCCGACGCACTGCGTAAACAAGGCAAGACCTTCGAGGCAAACGAATATCTGAAGAGCCTCAAGAACAATTACCCTGACACGGACGAAGACATATTCCTCATGATCAACGAACGTCTCAGTCGATAAATTCCATATTTACCATGTCCATAATCCACATCAAAGATATGACAGACATCCGCAGAAGATCGGCAGTCGCACTGCTGGTTGCCGCGGCTCTTTCCGGAACGAACTTCCTCTCGGCCCAGAAGCCTGCCGCCAAGGAAGACCTGAAAAAAGAGATAACCGTGGCTCATCAGGAGAATCTTAAAAAGGAGATAACCGTAAAGCATCACGAAGAGATCAATCCTTCCGATGCCGTCAGGCTGAATATCAACCCCACGGTGGTCATGCCTCCGCTCCCGGTGAGCAAGCTGACCTACGGATTGCGTCAGATACGTGTCGGCGTTCCGGCCTCTATCCCCTCCCTGGCGCCTGCCGCTTACGCCGACACCATCTATCGTTCGCCCTACCGCGGCTATGCGGCCGCCGGCTATCTGCCCATGATCAATATGGGAGCGGCCGCAGGCTACAAATTTATCGACAACGACCGCGTGCGTCTCAACGGATGGATGCAGTATGACGGATCGAGCTATCGCGGCGACCTCCCCTGGCAGCCCGAGAATGCCGATCCGAAAGAAAGCGTGCGCCTGCGCCGCAATGTGGCTACTGTAGGAGGCGCGCTCCACAGCGCTGTCGGACGTGACTCCTATCTCGATCTGGGAGTCGATTATACTTTCGCCAGATTCAACACTCCTTACTATGAAGGGATGCGTAATCAGAACGTGCATCGTCTCAATGTCCAGGGACTCTGGTCGATGACCACCGGAATCTGGAATTGCGGAATCGGAGCCAATTACGGCCTTTTCGGTTACGGCAACGCCGTGGCTCTTTCTTCTCCGGAACAGCCGACTCCGCCCACCTCGGGCTCTCTGCTGCTGAAGGATTCTCCCTATGATCCCGTCCGCGAGAATCATCTCTCGGCCCGTCTTTTTGCTTCGGCAAAAGTGTGGGGCGCGGATCTCGCCGGAATAGAAGTGGATTTCTCCCATCTTTCCTACGGGCGTCATGCCGGCGCTCTCATGTCGGCGACCGACATCTATAATGTGGAGGTTTTCGAACCCCTCGGTTCTCTCTCCCACAGTCTGCTCTCGGTCCGTCCGTTCTACAGATTCAACTGGAAAAATCTCGTGCTCGATCTGGGGGCCAATCTTGATTTCACATTCAATTGCGGAAAGGTTTTCCACGTTGCCCCCGAGGCTCAGGCCACCTGGCGCCCGAGCCAGTTCGTGGCGCTTTACGTCAAGGCTAACGGCGGCGTGCGTCAGAATACGCTCGGATCGCTTTTCGACGTTACATATTACGGATTGCCGAATCTTGCCTATTCCAATTCCCATGTGCCTCTCGCAGGTGAGGTCGGAGTGACAATAGGTCTGTGGCGCGGATTCTATTCCGAGATCTCGGCCGCGTATGCCATTGCCGATGACTGGCTGATGCCCGTGACCCTCAATGACCGTTACGTGGCTTTCGAGACGCTTGACATGAAGGGATACAGATTCCATGCAGGCTTCGGATATCAGTATCGCAATCTTCTGGATGCTTCCGTCAGCTTCGAGATGGCTCCGCAGAAACATGACCGCGGCTTCTATCTGTGGCGCGACAGGGCCAAACGTGTTGCGGAGGCAAAACTGCGTGTGACCCCCATAGAGCCCCTCGACATAAAGCTGGGCTGGAATTATCGCGGTTCACGCCGCACTTTCGGCACTTCGATGTTTGCGCCTGATCCCACACGCGACGGCCTTCAGGAGATGTCGCTCGGATCGGTCAACTCGCTGTCGGTCGGCGCTCTTTACCGTCTGACCCCGCAGTTGAGCATTTTTGCGAATGTCGAGAATCTGCTTAACCACCGTCACACTCTGGTGGGCGCTCTGCCCTCGGAGGGTATCGGAGGTCTCGCAGGTGTCTCCTATAAATTCTGAAAGATTCGCCGCTTATGGATGAAGATATTGTAAAAAAAGACACAAAGGACACCACACTGTCGGCTTCAGACAGTGTGGTCATCATACCTACCTATAATGAAAAAGAAAACGTCGCCGCCATAATAGAGGCTGTGCTCCGGCAACCGGTTGCGATGGACGTGCTCATCATTGACGACGGTTCGCCCGACGGGACTGCCGGAATCGTGCGTGCCAAAATGGAAGAACATCCCGGACGCATCCATCTGGTGGAGCGAAAGGGAAAACTCGGACTCGGAACGGCCTACATAGCCGGTTTCAAATGGGCGCTTGACCATCCCCAGTATGAGTACATCTTCGAGATGGATGCGGATTTTTCCCATAATCCCGATTCTTTGCCCGATCTTTACAAGGCAGTCAGCCGCGAGGGCGCGGATGTTGCCGTCGGGTCGCGTTACGTGACCGGAGTGAATGTGGTCAACTGGCCCATGGGACGCGTGATAATGTCATATTACGCATCGGTCTATGTGCGCATAGTGACAGGCCTTGACGTGCATGACACCACCGCCGGGTTCGTATGCTACCGCCGCCGCGTACTCGAGACGATAGAACTTGACAAAATCCGGTTCAAGGGCTATGCCTTCCAGATAGAGATGAAATTCACAGCCGAGAAATGCGGATTTAAAATTGTTGAAGTGCCGATCGTATTCGTCAACCGTGTGCTCGGGACGAGCAAAATGTCGGGAGGAATCTTCGGAGAGGCCTTCCTCGGTGTGATGAGGCTGAAAATATCAAGTTGGTTCAGAAAATATCCCCGTAAAAATGGATGAGCGGAAAATATTGATCCACAACGCCACGATTGTCAACGAAGGCGAATCTTATCTGGGATATGTTGTCGTTGACGGTGAATTTATTGCCGTGGTGGGCCGCGGAGAGCCTGATCAGTCGCTTTTCGAGGGCGCCGAGGCCATCGATGCGAAACAGCGTCTGTTGCTGCCCGGAGTCATAGACACCCATGTGCATTTCCGCGATCCCGGTCTGACCCATAAAGCCGACATGGAGAGCGAGAGCCGCGCTGCCGTTGCCGGGGGCGTCACTTCATTCATCGACATGCCGAATACAAAACCGGCCACAGTCACTGTCGCCGCCCTTGAGGAGAAACTGAGGCATGCGTCGGAGGTCAGCGTGGCCAACTACGGATTCTTTATCGGAGCGGCCAACGACAATCTCGACCAGCTGAAGGCGGTGGACTATACCCGCTGTGCGGGCGTTAAGCTGTTCATGGGCTCTTCCACCGGCGGAATGCTTGTGGATTCGACCGATATGATGGAGCGTATAATGGCCGAGGTGCCTGCGCTTATGGCTGTCCACGCCGAGGACGAGGAGCTTCTGCGCGTCAACCGCAAAGCTGTTGTCGAGCGTTACGGCGAGGATCTCGAGATGGAGTTTCATCCGGTGATACGCAACCATGCCGTCTGTTACTCCGCCTCGCGCAAGGCGGTGGAGACTGCGCGCAAGATGAACCATCGTCTCCACATACTTCATATTTCGACAGCCGACGAGCTGACGCTCCTTGAACCGGGTTCGCCAGAAGGCAAACTGATCACGGCAGAGACATGTCCGCAATATCTCGCTTTTTCCGACGAGCAATATCCGATGCTCGGCGCACGTATAAAGTGTAATCCGGCCATAAAACGTCCCGCTGACAGAGAGGCGCTCCGTAACGCCGTCAACAACGGTCTGATCGATACCATAGCTACCGATCATGCGCCTCATCTGCTTGAGGAAAAACGCGGCACGGCACTGACAGCGGTGTCCGGGATGCCGCTCATACAGTTCTCGCTCACACTGATACTTCAGATGGCTGAAGAAGGAATGTTTGAAATTCCCGTGATTGTCGAGAAGATGTGTCATAATCCGGCAATAATATACGATATAGACCGGCGCGGATTCATACGTCCCGGTTATTACGCGGATCTGGTGCTTGTTGACAATGACTGCGAGCCATACACGATTACCGATGCCTGGGCCTTGAGCAAATGCGGTTGGACTCCGTTGAGCGGTCTGACTGTCAGCAACAAGGTGGATATGACTCTGGTCAACGGGCAGCCGGCCTATCGTTTCGGAGTGCTTTTCTCCAGAAACGGAGGCAAGGAGTTAAGATTTAACCGCTGACTCAATGAGATTTCTTCTCCTGCTAATAACAACGGTTTTCTTATTTCAGCCATTTGAGGCTGAGGGCGCCGGCGATGCAAAAAAAACGGAGGTGGCCGACACGGCAGCCGCGGATTACTGGCCGGAAGAGATTCCGGATTACAGTGAGGCAGTCTGCCGCGAGGAGGATGCCATGTTTGAATCGGCGGAACAATACATAGAATATCTTATGGGGCGCCCCATTCTCGGGGAGACTGCCGTGATGGACGCTGACCGCCTGTTCCGGTTCGTCTCGCGCCATAATCCTGATTTCGACATATCCATTGCGCGCGCTTACATAACAGTCGGGCAACGCTATGGAATCCCCGGCGACATAGCGCTTTGTCAGGGAATAGTCGAGACGGGTTGGTTCCGCTTCACGGGAGGCACGAAGGTGACACCCGAACAGCATAATTACTGCGGGCTCGGAGTGGTTCGCCTCGGTGAGCGCGGCCACTCGTTTGCCTCGGTGGAGGAGGGCGTTACGGCTCAGATCCAGCATCTCTATGCCTACGCCTGCAAGAATCCCCTTCCGCGAGGCGAACGGCTTGTCGATCCGCGTTTCAGGCTCGTAAGCCGCGGGATAGCGCCAACCTGGGCCGATCTCGCAGGACGCTGGGCTGCTAACAACCGCTACGCCCGCTCGATACTTAAGCTTTATGTAGAACTGAAAAAATTTGAATGATGAGAACGGAAGAACAGCTTGACGGGGTCACACTGCTGGGGAATACCGGAGTCAAATACCCCACCGAATACAGTCCCGCAATTCTGGAGACATTCGTAAACAAACATCCTGACAACGAATATCTCGTGACATTCAATTGCCCCGAGTTCACATCTCTCTGCCCGAAGACGGGGCAGCCCGATTTCGCGAAGATAATAATAAACTACATCCCGCGCTCTCTCATGGTCGAGAGCAAGAGCCTGAAACTCTATCTTTTCAGCTTCCGCAATCATGGTGATTTCCATGAGGACTGTATCAACATCATAATGAAGGACCTCGTGAAGCTGATGGATCCACGCTATCTGGAGGTTATAGGGCTTTTCACTCCGCGCGGAGGCATCTCGATCTATCCTTTCGCAAACTACGGCGACGAGGAGCACCAGCAGATGGTCCACGACCGCATGATGGCCGCGTTCAGAAACACGATAGACTAAACCACAGCTTCGCTGACATATTATGGAAAAAGATTCTTTACTTGTTCTTTCGGGCGGCATGGATTCTACAACCATGCTTTATGAATATGCGTCACGCATAGGGCTGGCTGTGAATTTCAGCTATGGCGCAAACCACAATGCGCGTGAAGCGGCGTGCGCCCGTGAGAATTGCCGTCGGCTGGGCATAGAGTTAGTGGAGATCGATCTCGCTTTCATGGGAGAATATTTCGAAAGCTCGTTGCTGAGAGGCGCCGATGCGGTGCCCGAGGGCAATTACGGGGAAAACAACATGCATTCGACCGTAGTCCCGTTTCGCAACGGCATCATGCTTTCAATAGCGGCCGGACTTGCTGAAAGCCAGGGCCTCTCCACAGTAATGATAGCCAATCATGGTGGTGATCATGCCATTTATCCCGATTGTCGTCCCGGTTTCATCGAGGCCATGTCGCAGGCCATCGCCGCTGGAACCTATAAGGGTATCCGACTTGACGCTCCATATACGAATCTGACAAAGGCAGCCATCGCCTGTCGAGGACGGGAATTGGGGGTGGATTATTCGCTGACCTATTCCTGCTACAAGGGAGGGGAAAAACACTGTGGTGTCTGTGCGACCTGCGTCGAGCGGCGCGAGGCTATGACAGCTGCCGGGCTGGAGCCTGACTGCTGACACGGAATTCCAAAATTTTTCAGGAAGCGCGTCCGGCTCAATGGCGGCGCGTGATGATGTAGGTGAAAATCGAACGGAGCGCATCGACTGTTTCCGAAGCCGGGAACCGGTCGAGAATCGCCGAGGCTTCATCGCGCAGACGTTCCATGGTAGCGTATGCGTAATCAATGCCGCCCGAGGCTTTAGCGAATTCAATCAGTGTGGCGATCTCCTCCTCTTCGAGGATCTCTTTCTTTGACAGCTCGAGCATGGAATCATGGTCGGGAAGTTCAGTGCGGTTGAGCGCATAGAGCAGCGGAAGGGTGATTTTCCCTTCGCGAAGATCATTGCCTGTCGGCTTGCCTATCTCATTCTGGTCGGAATAGTAGTCGAAAATATCATCGCGGATCTGGAAACAGAGTCCGAGCAGTTCGGCAAAACGTTCCATCTCCTTCAGTTTCTCTCCGTCGGCGCCAACGGAATAAGCACCCATCTTGATGCAGCTGACAAAAAGTGACGCGGTCTTGTAGGAAATGATATTGAAATAGGCTTTTTCGTCAAGACAATGATAGCGTGCGTTGTATATCTGATCAACCTCTCCGAGCGAAAGCACTTTGCCGAGATGACCGAGGGCATCGACGATTCTCAGATCGCCTGTGGCCACAGCCTGCTGCAGCGCGTTGGAAACGAAAAAGTCACCGACGAGGACTGCGATCTGGTTGTCCCATAGAGAATTTACTGTCGGCTGCGAACGGCGTATCTTGGATTCGTCAACAACATCGTCATGAATGAGAGTGGCGTTGTGCAACATCTCCACTGCGGCTGCTGCCGAAATCGTGCGTTCATTCACAGTCCCGAACAGTTTAGCCGTCAGAATAACGAGAATGGGGCGTATCTGCTTGCCCTTGACTGTCAGATATCCGTCAACAACACGGTTCATCAGGTCATTGGAGGAAGCGAGAGTTTCCTTTATTCTTGAATTCAGAAGATCTAATTCCGGGGCAATTGATTGGCGTATGGATTCTATAGGAGTCATTTTTTAGGCTAAATCAGCTGCAAATTTACAAAAAACTCGGTTAACATAGCCAACAATCATAATAATTTCGTAATTTTATACTTTAAAATGCTCTTTCGCCCAAACCTATGGAAACGACCCCAGACCAAAGACGCCTTTTTCTGCTTGACGCATACGCGCTGATATATCGTGCCTATTACGCCCTCATCCGTTCTCCCAGAGTGACATCGGGGGGCTTCAACACATCGGCGATATTCGGTTTCTGCAATACTCTTGACGAGATTCTGCGGAAGGAGAATCCAACGCACATCGCCGTCTGTTTCGACCCGGCCGGCGGTGCGACTTTCCGTCATGACGAATATCCCGAGTACAAGGCCCAGCGCGATAAACAGCCGGAAGATATAACTGCTTCCATCCCTTTCATCAAGGAGATTCTGGCCGCATACAGGATTCCGGCCATAGAGATTCCCGGTTATGAGGCCGATGATGTTATAGGAACCTTGTCGCGCATGGCCCAGGCCGAAGGATTCGTCACCTATATGATGACCCCCGACAAGGATTACGGTCAGCTCGTGACTGACCGGGTGTTCATGTACCGGCCGGCGCTGAAGGGCGAAGGCTTCGAGGTGCGCGGCCCCGAAGAAGTCTGTGCTCGCTACGGAGTCACGACTCCGCGTCAGATCATAGACCTCCTCGCGCTTGAGGGAGATGCGAGCGACAATGTGCCCGGGTGCCCGGGTGTCGGAGAGAAAACTGCTGTCAAGCTTATTTCGGAATGGGGTTCCGTGGAAAATCTGCTTGAGCACGCGGGAGAACTTAAGGGCGCCATCAAGAAGAAAATCGAGGACAATGCCGACCAGATCCGCATGTCCAAGTGGCTCGTGACTATCAATACAGAAGTCCCGCTGGGAGATATCAATCCGGAATCCCTGCTGAGAAAAGAGACCGATATCGAAAGATTGCTTGAAGTCTATAGGCAGCTGGAGTTCCGCACCTTCATAAACCGTCTGATGCAGACACAGCCTTCGCTTTCGGCTGCCGGAAAATCCAAGTCGGCCTCAGCTGACAAACCTAAGACTGCTCCTGCCACCGGGTCGCTTTTCGATTTGCCTGAAGATAGCGCCGGGCAGCCGCAGAGTCTCGGTCTTGCCTCGGAGTCGCTGGCCACAACCGGCTATTCCTTCAGGATGACGGGAAGCGTAGCCGAGGCGGCAGCTGTCATAGAACAGCTGGGCCGTTGCAAGGAAACAGGCATATCCGTCATGGCTGAGGGTCAGGATGCGATGACCGCCCGCATAAAGGGCATAGCGGTGGCTTGCGATGACAATTCGGCGACATACATACCACTCGACGGCGATAACCACGGTGAACTGGAGGCAATGATCGCGCCCCTCTTTGAAGAGGGGGCGCCACTTGCCGTGAGCTGTGACATAAAACGTGACTATCTGCTTCTGGCACGTCGCGGAATCAGAATGACCAACCGATATTTCGATACGGGCGTGGCCCATTATCTTCTCGCGCCGGAAATGAAACATGACGTGGAGAAGCTCTCGATGGCCTATCTTAATTACGAGATGCTGCCTGCCGTGAAGGATCTGACAGACGGTCAGGCTGTATTTCTCAGAGCTTGCGAACGGGCTGTCATAGCACGCCGCTTGCGCCCGGTGCTTCTCGGTGAGATCGACTCGCAGGAACTGCTGCCGCTGCTCAATGACATAGAACTCCCTCTTGTCAAGGTGCTCGCCGAGATGGAATGGACGGGCGTGAGGGTTGATGTGGCCGAACTCGCAAAACTTTCGGAGGCCTACACCGCACGCCTGAATGCTATGGAGGAGCGCGTGTTTGAAATAGCCGGCTCGCGATTCAACATCGCGTCGCCCATGCAGGTGGGCGAAGTGCTTTTCGAGCGGCTTAAAATAGCGCCTAAGGCCAAGCGCACGAAAAAAGGATCTTTCTCCACCACTGAAGAGACTCTTGAAAAATACCGCGGCAGTTACGAGATCGTTGATCTGATAATGCGCATAAGGGCTTTGCGCAAGCTCCTCGCCACATATATCAATGCATTGCCGGCTCTTGTCAATCCGCGCACAGGAAAGATACACACATCCTATAACCAGACCGTTACAGCCACGGGGCGCATATCATCGGCTAACCCTAACTTGCAGAATATACCGGTGCGCACGGATGACGGCCGGGAGATCCGCCGCGCTTTTATTCCCGATCCGGGCGATATTCTCCTGTCGGCCGACTATTCCCAGATAGAATTGCGGCTGATAGCTGATCTCTCGGGCGATCCCGACATGATCGACGCGTTTCTTTCGGGCGCCGACATCCATCGCGCCACAGCAGCCAAAATCTACCGCAAGTCCATTGAGGATGTGACCGACGATGAACGGCGCCATGCCAAGACGGCCAATTTCGGCATAATATACGGCATATCGGCCTTCGGTCTCTCGGAACGTCTCGGAATTCCGCGCGGGGACGCCAAAGACCTCATAGCCGGATATTTCCGCACATATCCGGGCGTGAAAGAGTATATGGACCGCAGCATCGCCATGGCCAAGGAGAAACGTTATGTCTCGACAGTCAAGGGCCGCAAACGTTTTCTCCCCGATATCGATAGCCGTTCGGCGACCGTGCGCGGATATGCCGAACGCAACGCCATCAACGCTCCTCTTCAGGGGTCGGCCGCCGACATAATCAAGATCGCCATGATCGATATATATGACGATATGCAACGGCGCGGATTACGCTCGAGAATGATCATGCAGGTCCATGACGAGTTGATTTTCAATGTGGTCCCCGAAGAGCTCGACGAACTAACCGGACTGGTCGTTGAAAAAATGGAGAACGCTTATCATGGCCGTGTTGCCCTCGAGGTTTCGGTGGGAACCGGCAAGAACTGGCTCGAAGCCCATTGATCTTTTGTAAATATTGGAAAATTATGAGATTACTGAAAATACTGCTGTTATTCCTGATTGTCCCTTTTACGGCGTGGAGTTCCGGCACCGAGATAGATGAAGTCCCTAACGTGCATCTGAAGGACAGCACCAGATTTGTCAGCAATCCTGACGGGATTCTTTCGCAGGAGTGTGTCGATTCGCTCGATATGATTCTGCACCGGGCATGGCAGGTGTCCACGGCAGAGCCTATAGTGGTTGCGCTGAAAGATATTCCTGATCGGTATGAACCGATTACCTACGCCGTGGAACTCGGTCAGAAGTGGGGCGTGGGGAAAGCCGACAAGGACAATGGAGTGGTGATTCTGCTCATAACCGATCGCCGCCGCATGACCATCGCTCCCGGCTACGGCCTTGAAGGGGTTCTTCCCGATATTGTCTGCAACCGGATCATCCAGGGTTATGCCATTCCGTTTTTCAAGGAAGGGGATTATGACAGCGGATTACTGGCCGCCACAGGTGCGGTCTGCCGGATTCTCGAGAATCCGGAGAATGCGGCGGAGATAGCCTCGCGACAGCCATCCAATGCCCGACAGACGGAAGAAAGTTTCGATTTCTTCTCTTTCATGCTGAAATGTGGTGTCGCCATGTTGGTCGTCATGATGTTCCTTGTGGTCTATAGTTATGTTTCCTCCCGCGGACAGGAAGATGTCGTGCGTTATGAGAAACTGAATAACCTGAAGCCGGTTAATCTCTTTTTATGTTTTCTCGGTTTAGGTATTCCGCTGCCGGCCTATCTTCTCTGCGTTTTTCTGATGAATCGTCTCAGGAATCATGCGCGAAAGTGTCAGAACTGCGGACACAAGATGGAAAAGCTTGACGAGGAGACCGACAACGAGTATCTCACTCCGGCGCAGGACACGGAGGAACAGCTCAATTCCGTCGATTACGACGTGTGGCTCTGTCGCAATTGCGGAGAGACGGATGTCATTCCTTTCGTTAACAAGAAGTCAAACATGATACCTTGTCCCAATTGCGGCGCCCGCGCGTGTCAGCTGACCGGAACGAGAATGATCAGAAAACCGACCACGGAACGTGAGGGAATCGGCGAAAAAACATATTTCTGCTATAACTGTAAGAAGCAGAGCCGTATTCCATATACCATAGCGAAACTTGCGGCGCCAGCCGTCATGATCATACCCGGCGGCGGTGGCGGAGGTCTCGGCGGCGGAGGTGGATTCGGCGGCGGTTCCTTCGGAGGAGGATCCTTCGGCGGCGGTGGCGCTACCGGCAGCTGGTGAGATTAGAAAAATACAATAGGATTATGACGGAATTTTTGGAAGAATACAGGTTACTCGGGCTTGCGATAGGTCTTTGCACGTTTCTGATCATCGGCGTGTTTCATCCGATTGTGATCAAATGTCACTATTATTTCGGAGTGGGTTGCCGCTGGTGGTTCATTATTGCCGGAATTCTGGCATGCGTGCTCTCGGTTATTGTTACCGATCTCTTTTTGTCGGTGATTTTCGGCGTGCTTGCCTTCTCTTGTTTCTGGAGTTTCAGGGAAATAAACGAGCAGGAGGTCAGAGTGGCGCGCGGCTGGTTTCCGGCCAATCCTGAGAGAAAGAAGAAATAAACTTAGAGATTACGGAAACTGCCGTCACTTCGCCACAACCGGGCGGCGACGATTCGGGAGGGTGTAGCGGGTGATGAA
>ULSH01041958.1_pt1 | contig 38973 bp, 25 predicted proteins | sample 1956151 | NCBI WGS metagenome assembly ULSH01 (sample SAMEA4835702, study PRJEB28245) | human gut metagenome | biome: gut microbiome; material: fecal sample | place: Denmark | collected 2008 | reverse complement strand
AACAGTAACTATCCGCCCGTATTTTCCTGCAGCAGCGATTCCCCTCTCAGCTGTGCATCCAAAAGTCCTTTCTCCACACTTTTTTTACCCGTTAATATCTGTTCAAATTCATCCCTGGCAATTTCGTAGAGATTGGACAACTTATTTTTCTGCGAAGAAATCGCATAATTTTCCTTGGGCTGAATCAAAACCTCTCTCGCCGAATGAGCATCCATCCGGTCGCCGATCTTCCCCAGAAGCAGTTTTTCAATTTCATCCGCATCAAATCCCCGATAAGCGGGAATTCTCCCCCCCTCCACCATGGAAAGAATCCCTTTCGTCGTGTACCACCGGATAAATGCCCACGCCTCCTTCGGGTATCTTGTATAAGGATTAATAGAAAGAAAATCTCCAAGTCCTCCCTGATCATAACAGCGTTCCCCTTTATCCGCCACCGGATAAGGCACAACCGCGATCTTAAAATCCGCTGGATATGTCTCCGTATCCTGTATACTTCGGATCAGCCATGGCCCGATTGTCATCGCACAGCGTCCCGTAAGAAACATGGATTCCTGCGTCAGCTTCTGCGTAACGCTGTCCTCATGCGAAGGGGCTGACTGGTCTGTACGCATCATCTGGCAGACCATATCTACCAGCTGATACATCTTTTCACTGTCAAAATTTACATGTGTTCCATGATCTTTATAAAGCGGGTCCTGCCCCATTGATCTGGGTGCGATAAAGTCCAGCATATAGCACAGGTTCTGCTGCGTGCAGAAAAACATACCGTATGTCTTGTTCTCACCTTCCCCATGTGTCAGCCTTGCAGCAATCTCACGGAATTCCTCATAGTCCCATTCTTCCGGAAGCGGAATCCCGGCATCATCAAACATATCTTTATTCACCATGACTCCATATTGATCCAGTTTCGTCGGTATTCCATAAGGTTTGCCGTCAATATAATAATTCTGCGGATCAATATTATACCATTCTGCCAGATCTATCTTTTCCTGCTCAAGGAAACTGCTCAGATCCAGTGCCATCTGATTCACCGCACGCCTCTCCAGTCTTGCAATGTCATACGAAAAGTATACATCTGCATTTCCGCCGGATAACAGCGTGCTTTCCAGTCCCTGATTACCGGCATCCGTATTGTTATAATAACAGTACTCCGCCTTAATTCCCTCTTCTGAGAATGTACGGTTAAACTCCTCAATCACCTGATTGGGACCTGCGCCCGCCGGAACACTTCCCCAAATTTTCAAAATTACCATATCTTCTTCTGCAAGTCCATTCTCCTCTTCTCTTCCCAGCAGGACCCCCCCTGTCATAAGTACTGTGATCAGGCAGACAGCCAGTATGATCCAACTATATTCTTTGATTTTCTCCATCCGGGACCCTTCCTTTCCCCTTTATCTCTTCCGTACATCATTGGGACTTTGCCCTGTTATTTTCTTAAACAGAATACTAAAATAATTGGGACTGTCAATTCCTACCATCTGTGCAATTTCATAGATTTTATAATCTGTGGTCAGCAGCAGATCTTTTGCCTTTTCAATCCTTGCCTGATTCACATAGTCCACAAAGTTATATCCTGTTTCTTTCTTAAAGATATGAGAAAAATAGCTTCCGTTAATTCCCAGCATTTCCGATACAGATGTCACGGTCAGCTCCGAAGCAAGATTATTACGGATATACTGTTTGGCCTTCATGATATCCTCTCTTGGCGCCGGCGCTTTCTCATCGTTAATTGCCGCTATAAAACGCTCCACAATCGTATCAAACCCTTCTTTAATTCTGGTGGATGTATCTCCATTTACCACAACATCGTACAGGCTGTCCTCATCTTTATCACGAAGTTTTTTCGCATCTACCTGATAATACTCCGCATTCTTGATAATCCCATGGTAAAGTTCCATATAGTACTTGCGCACCTCGGCTTCATTTACATTTTCAAGCTGACCCAACTGCCGGAAAAAACGATTGACATAATTCTTTAGTTTTTCTCCGTCTTTTGTTATCTGCCTGCCTACATCCTGCACCAATCCCTCATAAGGAATCTTCAGCTTCTTCTTCGTTCCGCCAAGTTGGCTGCAGGTACAATAATATCCCAATCCTTTGTAAATACGCCGCTCAATCCCTGTCTGCGTCACCTTTACCGCCTGCCGGATCTGCGCGGCGTTCTCACATCGGCTGCTCAGGCATCCGGATATGGTAATCCCCAGGTAACGTCTCACATATTCTCCCATCTGAAAAAAACAGCTTTTCACACTGTCCTGGATTTCTTTCTCCTCCCGGTCAGCTCTGATCAGAATTACCATCCCATTCTTATACTGATAGATATCACAGATCAGACATTTGCCCAGCAATTCCTCCGAGATGTTTATCATGGAAAATTCCAGAAGGTTCGTCTCCCGGATGGTATTTCCGGGAAGATTCAGCTTAAAATCATCAATAGAAACCTGCAGCACAAATACCGGTTCCATCAAACTGACTTTAAGATCCAGACGCTTTCTTTCCTGCTCTGCCTCTTCCAGACGTGCATAGGTGTTTTCCAGAATCCTCACCAGAAGCCGCTGACGTATCTCCGGTATATTTTTCCATTTTGCAGGAGGCCCCTCATTTTCCTGAACTTCCTCGGTTTCAACTTCGTTCAGCATCTCCAAAAGACCTTCCGGCGTCACTTTAAGTTTAAATACATAATCCACAGCTCCCAGCTTCATAGCTTTTTTTACATTGTCCATATCATTATAGCTGCTCAGTACAATAAATTTTACAGACGGATATTTTTTTCTGCAATGCTGTATCAGTTCAAATCCGTCCATGGGAGCCATAACCAGATCCGTCAGTACAATGTTGGGATGATGTTCTTCGATCAATTGGAGCGCTTCCTTACCGTCGGCCGCCTCTGCAACCACCTGATATCCGTATTTTTCCCATTCCAGTATTGACTTGATTCCAATTCTTACCAATACCTCGTCATCAACAATCATAACCTTTTTCATCATTTTCCATCTCCATATACGGAAGAATATATTTCACAACCGTCATATTCCGCTCTTTATAAATATGCAGACCATATTCTTCCCCATAAGTCATCCGGATGATCTCATCCACGTTGGTCATTCCAATTCCCGTTACCTGTTTTACATCCCGGTGACCGTTTCCTTTTTCCTGCTCAAACTTTTTCAGTGCCTCATCTGCGATCAATGTTCCATTATTCCGTACATACAGACAAAGCCTCTCTCCCTGTCTCAACCCGTCAATCTGAATCAAACCTTCCGTATGCAAATCCTTAAACCCATGAATGATACAATTCTCCACAACCGGCTGCAAAGAAAACTTTAACATTCTGCAATTATGCAATTCCTCCGTGATCCGGACCTCCAGCTTGCATCTTCCCCCATATCTCAGGTTCTGGATATAAATATAGGCACGGATACTATCCAGCTCCTGCTTTAATGTCACCTCATTGCTGCCTTTGTTCATGGTATATTGAAGCATATCTGTCATGGCATCAATACTTTCCACGATATTATCCTGTTTCCGGATAATTGCCATCCAACGTATGCTGTTTAATGTATTGAAGATAAAATGGGGATTAATCTGGGCACGAAGCAATTCAAACCGGTAACGTTCCTTCACCTCATACTCGTGATCCAGTTTTTCAAATAAATCATTGATGTTACAGGTCATCTGTTCAAAGGCGGCATACAATTCTCCGATTTCATCCTTCCCGGGATATTGATACTGAAATTTATCCTTCACATGATAGTTGGACACCTTCCATGAAATTACCTTGATTGGCTTTACAATCGCCTGAGATATCACATACACCGTCAAAATCAAGAATACGGAAAATGCAAGAAAAAACACAACTGTTTTCATCAGGTAACTCTGGGTTTTTTCCGCTACATTCTGATAATCGATCAATGCCACCACTTTAAAATCATCATTTTTATAAAACAACGGATTGGATAATGTATAATAATAGGTCAGATACTTTCGATGATGAATACTCTGAATCATAGTTCCGCTTTTTTCTTTCAGACCTGCATAAATCTGTTCCCCATACGCACGGACTTCCTCAGGAAGCAAATCATCCGACTGTCCTGTGGAACAAATAAAAATCATATCCTTTTCACTGTACTTATACTGCTGCAGCATCTGATTCAACTGTGACACATCCATACTGATCAGCATCATACCCTCATCCATAAAGCGCGCCAAAGATATATAACGAATATTCTTTCCTGCTTCCTCTGCAAATGGTGATTCTCCAAACAAATTCCATACCAGATATCCATCCTGCTTTTTGGCTTCCTTTACCCAGTCTTCCTCCAACAGAAAGGAGTAATCATTATAGTTAATCCCCCAGTTCGTATAGAGGTTTTGATTTTTGTCAAAAAAAGTAAGCTTCAATTCGTCCGAATCAAAGACATTACTGTAGATCAAATTGGCTACCCGGCTGTCAAAATACGTACATTTTTCATAATAACTTTTCGTATCGTCTGTCATTGCACTTTGAAACTCTGCATCGGAATAAAAAATATTGGATACATTAATCAGATTTTCCTGCTTTTTATAAATTTGTTCTTCACTGCCCGAAATTGTCTGACTGACCTTACTGCTGATTTCCTCATCCAGAAACGACGAAAAACTGGAATTAAGATAAATGAACATAAAAAAGATAGGCGTCAAAATTGAAATACTTATGATCAAAAAGACTTTTGTAGAGAAAGACCACCTTCGCTTCATATTCCATCCCCCATAATGTATATCGCTAAGTGATACAACACATTTTATTGTAATTACTGAATATGTACAAGAACTTCTTTTAATTATACTTTAACCAATAATTGTATTTCAATCCACCAAATCCAAGAAATCTAAAACTCAATCTAAAAATATTAATAATGTTGGGGGCAAAAGGTATTTTGACCCCTATGATACACGGATTGCTCCGCATTTCATGGTATCATATTAATAGAGGCGTGTCACATCTGTGAACCGCCTCTATTGTCCTTTCTTTATTTCAGTTTTTCCGCATACCGTAAGAGAATCACAGCACAAACCGCCCTTGGGACTTCTTCCTGCGGCGCAAGTGTCTTATCAAGACCATTTCCCTGAATCAATCCTACTCCGACACACCACTTCATTGCCTCTGCGGCAAATGCTGATACCTGATCTCCATCCGGAAATTTTTCCAAATCCCCTTCTGCTGAAACATCTTTCTTCTGATACTGTGCATACCGATATATCACAGTTGCCATCTGTTCTCTTGTAATGCTGTCTGCCGGTCCAAAATGCTCATCATCATATCCCCTTATCACTCCGATGCTCTTTGCCCAGATCACAGCATCCGTATAGAATTCTCCTTCTTCTACATCCACAAAACAGTTTTTGCCGGATATCTCTGGTTTTCCTGCCATGCGATAAAGAATGGCTGCAAACTGTGCGCGGGTCAGGTTTTGAGATGGTGCGAATACTGTCTCGCTCATACCTGTCATCCATCCCTTTTCGTAAGCTCCACACACACTCTGATAATACCAGTCCTCCATATTCACATCTGTAAATGGAAGTTTTACCGGATCCGGCGCTGCCCATGCCTTCACTTTTATGTCCCCGTTTGTAGGACAAAGAGGGAGCTTAAGTTCTGAATTATCTTTTACCAGTCCCTGTACATCCGGCAGACATCCGTAAAGATACCTCATCGTCACAGTTCCATTGACCGCTTTTTTCAATGTAAGTTCTATGGTTTCCCCGTCTTTTTTAACTGCAGAAATAATCTCTGCCTTTTCTCCATCTTCAAAGACCTCAAACCCTGTAATTCCTTCAGCCGGAGTTATATCATCCCCGCCATAATGCTTCACTTTTACCTGAATGGTTGTCTGTTCCTGATTGCCGAACACCACATCTGTAATTTCCGGTCCCTGATAATATTCGGAATCTCCCAGACTATAACAAATTGCATTGGCAATCCGCTGCCCGATTATAGATTGGGATGCTGTGGTATAATGTAAATTATCCGGATTACGCTCCAGATCCATCTCTGACGCGCCCATAAGAAGGGTAACCCCATTATCCGCATCCTTCTGGGCGCTTCGGATACCTGTCATAAAGGGATCACGGCTGGAATCCCATTTTCCTGCTGCCATAGCCGGACCAAGCTGACAGTAAATCAGAGGAACCTCATACCCCAGATCCTGATGATAGTATCCGATCAGTGTCTCCAGGCCCTGACGGTAAACCTCTTCCGATGTGCTTCTGGACACATCATTTTCTCCCTGATTCATAATAATGAATTCAATTCCTCCTGCCGCTCTCGCACGATACAGGGAATTTCCGTACAAGTTGCTTCGATCCGCAGGATTGCCCTCATTCCGCTTCAGCCATCCATTATACTCAGCCATCAAAGAAACTCCTCCTTTGGCAGCAGGAATGAATCCTACCGGAATCTGATACGTTTCCACCAGTTTATTGCCGATTGCGGGAACCATAGAGCCTCCGTAAGAGCCGTCACCGGCAACCGAAGTATCTCCTTTATCGTATGGGTCTTCCAGATGTGTCCATGTTTCGTTCATAAAGTTGGATACCAGATCATCCGCTTCCACATAAGGCTTCTGAAGACCGATTCCCACCATATTGGACTGTCCGATACAAAGGATATTCATACCGATGCCCCAACGATTTTCGCTGTTTTCCTCTACAAGAGGAGCATTGTTTTCATCCACCGCCCTCAGAAGCGTCCTGTACCAACCGCCCTGTGGAAGCACAAATTCTGCCTCATAGGTTCCTTCTTCCGTATTTACGCTTACTTCGGTCCAATCCAGAATTTTCTCATCGGAATCATCATATGTTACAACCGACAATTCCAGTTTCTTCATCTTCGGCACACGGACACTTCCTGTGAATGTTACCTTTTGGTCTTTTGTTTTGGAATTTCTCTGAATTACCTGCCTGTCGTCAAAATCCTGGGGTGAAATCCAACCATTGCCGCCCGGTTCCGCGAAGATGAAATCATCTACTTTCATTGTACCATTATAATACCGCAGACCTGCCGCACCGCTTTTACATAACTTCTGATTTTTAAGTACCGTGTCGAAAACAGGATCATTATCCACAGTCACCGTTGCCCGGTTGCCTTTCAATACAACCTTCAGGCAGGCAATCCGCCCCGGCGTCCATTTATAATCTGATACAAGTTTTGAGGCTGCTTTTCCATCGATCATTTCCAGCAGCTCTAATCCTCCTTCTACGAACCGCACATGTGCATAATTATCAGCATCCTGATAGCGGAACACCAGACCGCCTCCGCCGGTAAAACCGCTGTCTATGGTAATAAACGCACTGATCATTCCATCAGTCTTTTCACTGGTGGTATTCAGGATTCCAAAAGCTAAAGTGCCGCCTGAAGCTGTCATCACAAGCTGGCTTCCCTCAATCTTATTGGCTCCTGTAAAGCTCCAGGAAGCCGGCAGAGGACTGCTGTTAAAGTTAAAGGTATGTTCCTTACTGGTCTTAAAAATATCGCCAAGATCCGGTGCGGTATTCTCTGCTCCTTTTTTCTGTGCAAACAACCAGGGCATCCAGATATCCGTCTGTTCAAACAGGCGGCGCTGAATATAATGATCATCACCTTCATACTCCAGATAGGCTACATTGCTTCCTGCTGCCTGAAGTGCAGCGACCATATCTCTGGAACCTGTTACAGGTACTGTAGGATCACTGTCTCCATGGAGTACCATAAGAGGCATATCCTTTATCCGTTCTGCCTTGGACGGGTCCCCTGCACCGCACATGGGAATTGCCGCTGCAAAAGTATCCGGATATCGTGTGACCGCATCCCAGGTTCCATATCCGCCAAATGACTGCCCCATCAGATACAGTCGATTTTCATCCACTGAATACTTCTTCTGAAGATCGCCGATCATACCCATCAGTAATTTTAATGCATTGCTCTCCCCTGTCTTACTCTGATCATAACTTCCCAGACCCCAATCCGTATTTACCCATTTCTTATCAGCAGGAAGCTGAGGAACCGCTATGATACACGGATAATCCGGATTATCAATCAGCGGATTTATCAAAGGCGCCAGATTGACAAGCTGCTTTTCATTGTCCGTTCCTCTGGAGCCTGCTCCGTTTAAATATACCAGCAGCGGATATTCCTTTTCTTTTTCATAATCTGCCGGAACATACAGACGATAGCTTAATGGATCATTCTGTATACCGGTATCTTTGTATGTACACTTGTACATCTCGTCCATCTTATGAATGGGTTCCAGTGTTGGTTCTGGTTCTTCTTCTCCTTCTCCTACCTGTGAAAATGTCAATGTATCAAGCACACAGTTTGCTCTTCCATCTGCTGCCGAAGTACCTGCCACCGTAAAGCGAATCGTATGTTCGCCGGAGCTTTCAATCAGAATATTTTCAAAAGCAGTTGACCGGTATCCTACGTTCTGACTCAGGAAATCAATGGGTTCTCCCACATTTTTCCCATCGATACTGATTTGATACGTTCCATAGGAATTACTGTAAAACTTGGTTCTCAGATCCAGTTTATAGATCCCCGCATCCAGAGAAACCCCTAAGAACTCCACCCACTGTCCGATTCTTGACTCTGCCGTTTCTCCTCCTGGTGTAAATTTTACCGTTGTATTCCCTGTAGCACCTGTTTTATCGGTAATCACCTCCACATTGGAAGCAGATGCTTCCGAAGCCGTACTTGTCAGGGTATCCATCTCATAAATTACTTTCAATGCCTCTACCGTAACAACCGCCTGTCCGGTAATCCGGACACCGTCTTTTTCCGCGGTTACTTCAATCACAGACCTGCCTGCATAGGCTCCTGTAACAACACCCTGCGCATCTACGGAAGCCGTTTTCGTATCTTTCGATTCGTAAGTAAAAGCAAGTGATTCCGCGCTTACCATACTTTCATCACTATACTTCACACCCGTAACTTCAACCTGTGCGGTTTTGCCCAATCCGATCGTACCGGGATTGATCTTCACTGCCAGAGAAACCGGAACAGCCGCCTCTACCTCTACCTGGCATCTGACCTCCACTTCCGGATTCGATCTGGAAGATACAAGAATCCCAGTGCTGCCTTCCTTTACTCCTTTTACAACTCCCTCTGCAGTAACTGTCGCAACAGAACGATCCTCACTTCTGAAATCAACCTGTTTAAAGGTCGCATCTGCCGGAATCACCTCTTTGATCTGAAGCTTTTCACTGCTTCCGGCTTTTAAAGCAAGACTCTCCTTTTCCAATACAAGGTCTGTTACAGGTGTAAAGATACCGCCTGTGACCAGAACCTCTGCAGATTCCTTAAAGATTCCGTATCCATAAGAAATCTCCAATGTACAGGTCGTGTCCGGCGCGGTATAAGTTCCTGTGAAATAAGAACCATCCGCTGCATTTTCCGTAACTGTAACCTTCTCGCTTTCTCCGGTCATCGTATTGGTCACCACCACTTCCGCGGTTTCTACCTGACTGTAATCCAGATTCGCCGCTGAAGTCAGGGTAATCTGAATTGGATTTCCGGCTTCCACTTTCGATACATCCGTGGATACCGAAATCTTGTCTGCCGCCTCATAAGCCAATGAAGCATTCCATGCACTGTTATAAGCAATCCAGCCTTCGGTATAACCTGGATCTGCATCCGGATTATAGGGATAGGAAGCCTCCTTTGGAGAACCATCGATTCTTCCTGTTACCTCCCCAAGGACGCCGTTTCCTCCTGCATACTTTTTGTACCATCCAAGATCCGCACCTTCGATGTCACGTACCGCATCATAGAAAAACATACGGCCGCTGGGATTTCTTCCAAACATATTATCGATCGCCGCATCACCGATGGTCTGCAGCATCTCTTCGTCCGTTCCGCCCAGCACCCGTCCGGCTGCATACATCGCTGACTGGAGACCTGCTTCACTGCCGCATTCGTTCATGATGGAAGTCCACTGTCCCTGGTCATAGGCCCATTTTGCCCCTGTCCAGTAATCGGAACTGTCTCCTGCCGCCGCAGAAGCGGCCATACGCATATCCCACTGATTATCGGAACGAGCCGTCATCACAGACGCCCACCTTGCAATCTCAGATTTCAGATTCCCTGGCGCCCGCTCCGGATACATTTCCTGAAAGTAAGCCAGGTTTTCCATCACCACGTGCTCACTCATCCTCTGCCCTTTGGAATAGCGGGTATCTGTAATATTAAAATGTTCCAGAACATAGACGCAATTATCATAAGCTGCCTGGAAATACTTTTCCCCATCTCCAAGTCCGTCCCGACGTACAATCTCATACATCATCAGATTGGGCACGATAGAATGTGCCGGCGGGTATCCTCCCTTGATTTCCCCCACCACATCCTGTACTTCCAGAAGATTATGTTTTTCTCCCTGAATATTCCACCACATATCTTTCTCTGCAGCAGGAGCCGTAGGATCCTCCCAAACCTCAATCGTCATATCACGGATTCTTTCATAATCCTCTTCTGTCACATACGCGCTGATTTCCGGATAGAGATACAGGAAATAAGCCAGTTGCTCTTTGATCAGTCCATGAAGTGCTCTTCCTTCATTTACATGCCAGTCATAATACCGTTCTGCTCCAAATTTCATCAGCCAGATAATATCCGGCTCGTTCTGCGTACGCAGATTTTCATATTCCGTCTCATTGATCCGATAGACATTTTGCTCCATCTGATCATAGTAAGAGGGATTCGCCATATATTGAAGAACTAAAGAAGGAAGTTCAAACGAAAACTGGTGGCCGTCTCTCCAACCGATTCCCTTTTTTCCATACTCCCATGCATCACTTCTGGATTGTTCCATAAAATCAAGCGCCGGTTTCACTGACACATGCTGCATCCAGTTTCTGGCGATGGTGAAATCATAAGATTTTTTTCCCTTGCATTCCAGATAATAATCACTCTTCTCCTCTGGCTGAAAGTCGGAAAAATCCGCAATCCAATTTTCCGTAGCTCCGGTATAAACAACGCTGTCATCTGCCTTTGCCTTCACCTGAAACTCTGTGCCGTCTTCCACGTTGGTAATAGTCGCCCGCTTTGAATCCTCTGTATCATAACCGCTTTGATTTACATACAAATTGATGTTTGTCGTATCCTCTCCGCCCTGCTCTTGATCCGGTGCATCCATAGCCGCCGTAGTTTTTTCCACTTTCAATGCCGCAGCTGCCGTACAGATTCCCTCCGGAGCTGTCAATAATACATTTACCGATGTATCTGCCTGTGCCTTAATAACTGCCAGCTTCACCCAGGTCCCCCCGGCTGACTTCTGATCTACTTCCCGGGTCCACTTACCGCCTGTGGCATTTGCCGTAAAAATCACAGTTCCTGCATGTTCCAGATTCTCCGGCACCCATACAGACAGAATATAATTCGCCTCACCCGCTGTAAGCTCAGGGGGATAAAAATCCCAGATTGCTGAATCATCTTTTACAGAAGTCACTCTGACTGAGGTTTCTCCGTCATAATTTTGAAGTCCTTCCCCATCTGTCCATCCTGTACCGTTCTCCCGATATTCCGGGCTTTCTGTGGTATAGTAAACTGGCTGAGATTTCTCCGGTTCCGGGGTCGGCTCCTGACCAGTCCCATCTTTTTTCACTAACCGGAAATAATCAAGTGCAATTCCTGTTTTTGAAGCATTGGGATGATTTCCCGTAACCTTCAAAGTAAAATCTATCTCCGTAATATCCTGAAATGTATAAGTTCCCACCTCATGCTCTGCAAACACACCGTTGGTATCCGCGTTGTAAACATCCACTGTTCCGATTGTAGTTTTGCCTGCATCTGCAGTAAACAGGCAAACTCCACGATCCGGATTATCTTTCGTACCTATATAAACCTGATAAGTTCCAGACTCCGGCACTGAAATCTGAAACTTCACCCATCCGCCGGTTCCTTGAATAAACCAGAAATCCCCATTATCAAAACCTGCACCGCTGCGATACTCATTGATAGACGAAGAACCGCCGCTTGTTATCAGGTTCTTTTTATTCACATCAATTTTGATTCCTTCTGCAGAAACTACTTCCGCAGCCACCCCTGTGCTGCCGTAACCGAAAAGTGTCGTCATGATCATAACGAAAACAGTCAGCAATGCGATACATCTGTTCCATATACGTCTTTTCATACCATTCTCCTTTTCTGATTCCACTTCCATATAGACGATTGCGAAACTCTCCGGAAGTCGTTTTAAAGATTCGCAATCACCTGTTCCACCTTCAAAGGGACGGATACTTTAAGACCATATTCAAGTATCCGTCCTCTTATTATATCTATCAGTATGCTGCTTCCAGTCTTGCCTTCATATCCGATACGGCTGTCTTGGAATCTTTGTCTCCAGTCAACACAGACTGTAATTCCTCTACCACGATATTATTCAGCTCGGAACCATTGCTCTTCAGTGCAAATTCCAGTTTTCTTCCGTCAGCAGTGATATCCAGCCACTTGCTTACCCAGGAATTGTTCTTAACGGCATCACTATCGATTGCGGTATTCAGTACCGGAGGCATGCCATTGCTCTCCAGATATTTCAGAGATTCCTCTTCGCTGACCACATGTTTGATGAAATCTGCTGCCTGTGCCTGATTTTCAGATTTTTTGAATACAACCAGAAGATGTCCCCACATCGATGACTGAGGCGTATCGCCCTCTTTCAGAACCGGACGGTCCATCGGCTGGATATGGTCTTCCAGAGATGCTTCATCCACACCATTGCTCACTGCCACACCATTACAGGAAATTGCATCATCATAGAATGCCATCTTACCCTGTGCAAACAAGGTTCTTGCATCGGAACGTGCGATATTCATCTGGATATATCCGTTATCCAAAAGACCTTTATACCAGTCGATACATTCTGCCGCCGCATCACTGTCAACCGTAACATTGCCGTCCTCATCCACAAGACTTGCACCAAATGTCCACAGCCACGGCTGGAAATCGGTAGCCATCGTTGCATCCTTGGTGGAGATACCGTAAGGGATAATCTCCGGATCTTTTTCCTTCAGCGCTTTCATACAAGCTTCAAATTCCTCAATTGTTTTCGGCGGTTCGTCATAACCCACCTCTTTGAGCAGCGTAGGATTATAAACCATGTTAATAGATGCGATTGACCACGGCATACCTAACTGTTCGCCATTTACATTTCCTACTTCAAGAGCAGCTTCACTATAATTTTCCTTCAGATAGTCCTCGCCCATCAGTTCATTCATGTCCACCAGTACTCCCATCTCCGAAAGTGCTCCGAACATTCCGATATCTACCTGTGCCACATCCAGAACTTCTGAACCCTGATTCCGGATAATCAACTGCTGCTGGGTATCTGCCCACGGCCAGCCGATGACTTCTACCTGTGCGCCTCCCTTTCCGTTATAGCTCTCAGCCATACCGTTGATAATATCTTTTGTACTGTCCTCCTGTGAAGACCATGTTGCCCAGACCAGATTTCCACCTTCCGTACTTTCCGTCTTGCTTTCGGAACTGGAATCCTCCTCTTTGGATGTGGAAGAATCTTCTGTCTGTGAACTTTCTGACCTGGAAGCCGAAGAGGATTCTTCCCCGGATCCGCAGGCTGCCATACTTGCTGTCATTGCTAATACCATCATCATTGCTACTACTTTCTTCTTCATTGCTTTTCCCTCTTTCTTTCTTATTTTTTCTTTATCCTTTCACCGCACCGGAAGTTAATCCCGCGATAAAATACTTTTGTAAGAAGATGAAGATTAATGTAACCGGTATGGATACAATAATGGAAGCTGCCATCATCTCCGGCCAGTTATTATTAAACTCACCCATATATCTCATAACCAATCCCGGTGCCAGTGTCCGTCTGGAAGCATCGGTAATCAAAGTCAAAGAATACAACAAATCGTTCCAGCTCCATACGAATGCATAAATTGCAGTGGAGATTACTCCTGGTATGGAAAGCGGAAAAATAATTTTAAAAATAATGGTTCCCCATCCTGCACCGTCAATTTTTGCTGATTCAATCAAAGCATCCGGAAGCTGATCAAAGTAAGCCTTCAAAGTCCAGGTTCCAACCGGAAGAACAAATGCGGTGTAGGACAGAATCAATGCGGTATAGCTGCCGTCCAGTCCAAGCTTCTGCATCATGATGTAGAGTGTGAGTAATAAAATTGCCTGGGGAAATGCCTGTGCCATCATGACCAGTGACATAAAACCCCGTTTTCCCACATAACGGAACTTTGAAAAGCTGAATCCTGCAAACATCGCCACCAACGTTCCGCAGAAGGAACTGGTAAAGGATACCAGAAGACTGTTCTTCAGACAGTTCAGGATTTCCTTATCTTTCAATACGCTCATCACATGCTCCGGTGTAAAATGATTCAGGAACAGTGATACATGGAAGGTCTGGTCTCCCGTCTTCAATGCAGTGTTAATCATCCAGAACAGCGGAAAGAATACGAACAGACCAATGATTATGGAAAAGATTCCGATAAATGCTTTAAATCCTTTTGTTTTGCTGAACATATATATGCCTCCTAATCTCTTCCTGCATTTCTGCTGTAGAATATACTGAACATCGCCAGGAATATCGCCCAGATAGTTCCTATGGTTGCCGCCATACCCACTTTATAACTGCTGAATGCCTGTCGGTAAACTGCGGTGGATAACAGTGTTGTTGATCCTGCCGGACCTCCCGATGTCATAACCTGCGGAATATCAAAATGCTGCAGGTTTCCGATAATTCCCAGAACCAGAACGATCACAATAATCGGCTTCATCTCCGGTAAGATAACATGGCGAAATACTTTTAAGTTTCCTGCTCCGTCCATGCGGGCAGCTTCAATCTGATCATAAGACACGCCCTGCAGACCTCCTGTAAGAAATGCCATGTACCACGGCAACATCTGCCAGGTTCTTGCAATGATAACAGCCATCATAGCCGTCTTTCCGGAACCAAGCCAGTTGATATTGGAATCAATCAGTCCGGCTCCGGTTAACAGTTCATTGACGATTCCATGATTTGCATCGAAGATAAATGACCACAGAAAACTGATGGACGCACCGGGGATAATCCAGTTAATCAAAGTTGCCCCTCTCATAATTCCGGCTCCCTTGAACTTCAGATCCAGAATGATGGACCAGATAAGCCCCAGAATAAACGGAAGCGCGGTGGAACAGATTACGAAAACCGCCGTATTTGTCAAGGTACGTACAAATGTGGGATCTTTAAATGTTTTGATGTAATTTTCAACCCCCACAAACTGGCTGGTCGGCATTACCAGCGACTTGTCTGTAAAACTCATTAATACTGAATTTACAAAAGGATACAGGATGACCCCGCAGAAGATTGCCAATGCCGGAAGCACCAGAACAAATCCTACCATGCTGTCCGTCATCCGGAATCCGTGTCTTAACTTCTTACTCATGATATTGCCTCTCTTTCATAGAATCTGATTTCAAAGACCTCCGCCGGAACCTTGCCCCATGTTTGACGGAATACAATTCTGACCTTTCTGGTCTTAACTGCTGCTATGGGAATGACACACAACCGCTGATAATTATTCCGAACCTCCCCTACCTTTTCCATCTGTCCTGCAATCTCCACATAGATATCAAAGTCCTTTACCAACTGCTCCGGCTCCCCGGTTCTTTTCGAAAAACCATGATGGGGATTTTCACTGATGGTAATGCTGCTTGGAAGTTCCAACTCCAATCCGGGATTAAAGGTGCATCGGATTTCTCCGATTCTCTGAGACGTTTCCCAGGAAAATTCCAGCCATGCTTCCTTTTGATCCGCAACCCAAAGGTTTGTACTCCTGTAAACTCTGTTTATCCCGTTGACAACCTGCTCCGCTTCATAAGGACTGATACGGCAGATAACCGCAGGTGTAACATAACGGGGAGAATCCTTTTGCCCTGCCAGAAAACCGGTAAGCCGTCTGTCCGTGATCCCCATTTTTATATCCGGATTCCTGTCCCATACGATTTTTGCATATCGGTCCGGTTTCACAGCCGTTATCGGAAGTTCAATGACCTCCTGACCTTTCGCTGCCGGAATCCGGATTCTCTCTTTCTCCCTGCCATCCCGGAATCTGGAAGGAAGTTCACTCTCATAGACCGTCCCGGTCAGCACCGTATCACAGGTACAAGTTACGCGTATTCCGATTCTGCTTTGTCTCCCTGCATCCGGCAGAATCAAAAATGTATGTTCATCAATTTCCATATATCCGATAACTTTTTCATTTCCCGGAAGATAAGAGCCGCTGCTTTGTATGTATGCCTGTCCTGCCAGATCGCTCTGATCCGTATTTACAGTTCCAAACGCCCCCAGATCATGTTTCAGCAAAAGCTGCTGAATCCTATGTATATGCTTTTCCTGATTTGCCTCAGCCACACAGATCTTATTTTCCAGTGCATAAGCTGCAATCTCACCTGCCGCCTGCCCTGTAAGTCCGCAGGTATCCATAATCCTGGTTGACGAAAATGCTGCATGCGTGACACTGATGATACGCCCTGCAAACAAGAGATTTTCGATCTTCTGTGTATAGAGACACCGCATAGGAATGTCATATGCATTTACCGGAATCTGTGTACAAAACTCTTCTTCCGAGTAAATCCCTTCGCTGGGATGGAAATCCATATACCATCCTCCGTAACAGACTGCATCTTCAAATTTCCGGTTTTCCTCAAGATCACACTGTGTCAGAAGATACGTTCCTTCAAACCGTCGGGATTCCCGTTTTCCCGGAATATTTCCTACCCATTCCAAAGTCAGATGATCTGCGGCAAACCTTCCGGAATTCTTGATATAATTCCAGATTCCATAAACCACCTTGCGCAGTTCCAGAGAGATTTCTTCATTGTCTTTGATGGTATCTTTGATTCCTCCAAATTCCACCCACCAATAATCACAGCCGTTCATCTCTTCGTTGACAATCCTGCCGCCCCGATTCAAAAGTCCCTGAATCTCATCCAGTCCATACGCATAATCAGGTTTTATAAACTTCACCGGGTGATCCGTCCTTTTTGATTGAAAAAAAATCGAAGAGCCAAGTACATGACCGGTAGATTGATCTGCTGCCAGACTCTCGCCATACTCCGCTTTTTCTTCTCTTCCCATGCGGTAAGACGCGCCTGCTTTATATGCCAATGTCCCATCACCAGTTGTATCAATAAATATCCCCGCTTCCATGCGGTACTCTTGTTCATTTCCCATCTGGACGGCTTTCACTGCTTTGATGCGGTGTTCTGTCTCCATCTCAACATCCGTCATAACTGTATTCAGATATAATTTCAGATGTTTCTGCGCCAACACGGCATCCAACAAAACTTCATCCCATAGAATCGGATTTGCATCCGGATTCTTATGAAGATTCTCCAGTTTCAATTCCCCAAGAATTCCCATTTCCTCGGCATAGATACTTCCTCCTCCCACAGCCCCGCGGGTCCAGACCCGAATCTCACTGCTGGAATTCCCTCCGAGAACAGGACGGTTCTGCAGCAACGCCGTCTTCTTACCTGCCCTGGCTGATGCCAAAGCCGCACATACACCGGAAACACCTCCGCCGACGATAATCACGTCATATGTTATATGATTCATCTTTACTCCTCCAAACACGCTCCAAAGTGTGTCTTAAGCTTCCCTCACTGCTGATGTCTGGATTATAAGACGAGATGGAAAAAGACTCAATACTTTCCAAAATATGAGTATTCTGTTCCAAAAATCTTGTGATGCCATATGAAAACTATTAATATCTTTGGAAATTTTATCAGATATTTTAGAAATTCTCTCCGCAGTCTTTAAACATATTTTAAGAGGGCAGTCACTGTAAATATTCAGTAACTGCCCCCTTAAAAGACGATAGACCTATTCTTTTCTTCCGTATTTTCTGATAAAATACACAACCGCTATAATTGATATAATCATAGATATAGTCAACCATATGCCGGGAGCATGATTCCCTTTTTCCCATATCTGAAATGAAAAATCACCAATATATCCTACACCCGCCACGAGCGGCACAGCGGCAGCCAGACCACAGATCCATTTCATACGTCCTCGTTTTTTTCTTCTGTTACCCATAAGCTCCTCTACACTGCCACATTCTCCATAAATCTCTGAATAATAACCGCACACTGCGCACGTGCCGCACTTCCCTGGGGATTCAGCCTGCCCTGGTCTCCTTTGATCAGACCGTTCGCCACCGCCCAGCCAAAGACCTCCTCTGCAAATTCACTGACACTGTCTTTATCCGGGAAATCCGCCATATCGGATGTCTGACTGATATCCAAACCTTTGTACTGTGCATAACGATACAACATGATTACAAGCTGTTCCCGGTTAATATCATCTGCCGGTCCGAACTTCCCTGCATTTGCTCCGTCTGCATATCCGTTAATAATTCCCACCTCTGCAGAACTTGCCCAGGTTACAGCATCACTGTAATAGGTTCCTTCCGGAACATCCGGAAACTTCGCATCATACACAACCTCCGGACAACCTTCCATACGATACAGAATCGTTGCAAACTGTGCACGGCATAAATTTACAGACGGTCCGAAATGTACTGCATCCATACCAGTCATGTATTTCTGATCGTATACATACTGGACATTCCCAACGAACCAGTCATCTGCATGAACATCTTCAAAGATTGTTTCTACCGGTTTCGGACCCGGCGTCGGCTCCTGTTTTTCCTCCAACGCCTCTATCGCTGCCTGTAATTCCCGAACAGCTTCATCCAACATTACCTGACTTGCCTGTCCCGCCAAAACTGCTTTTGCCGCTGATAATTTTTCCTGCAGCGCACAATATGTCTCCTCCGTAAACTTGCTTTCATCTACTGCTTCCGCATTTTGAATTATCTCAACCAAGGCTGATCGGTCAGGAGCAACAGCAGATTCCTCCAACAAAACGTTAATCTCAGCAGATACGCTCCCGGTACGATCCTGTCCGGGAATGGTAACTTCCACCTTATGTTCCCCGTTCTCCAGATAATACACCGGATAACTCCATTTGCCATCTTCATCTGCCCAAACGATTCCCTGATACTGTTTCTCACCTTGTGTAATAGATACTTGTACCTGATCGGCGCAAGTTACCGTACCCTGTATCTCAAACGGCACCTGGTTGATAACCCGCGATGCTTTCACGTTATCAAATACTGCCTGCATACCGCTGGCGTATAAACCTCCGGAACCACTGGTAATCACAGGCGTTTTCGCCGCCTCATCCGTGACTTCCATCATCTTTACATCATCCACATAAAGAGTAAACACATTTCCCTTAGCCTCTGCTCTAAAGTGATAACGCCTGCCGCTCTCCATAGTAAATGCAACCGATTTTACATCTACGCTGCCATCTGTCACATTTCTCTTAATATAGCGTAATCCGGTTCCATGTGTGTATGCGAAAAGATAACAAGAATTGTACTCCTGATATCTCAGGATTAACCCTGCTGTCTTTCCTGCCTGCGGATTGTCCACCGTTATATCAGCTTCCACGCTGTAATCCGACCAGTCGCCATTATTCAGCAACATGGTTCCTCTCGCAGAAGGAGAAGTGTTTTTGTAATGTGCACAATTACTGTCATTACGCTCGATAATTTCATAATCACTCTGAAGGTCTTTCCACTGATTCAGATTTCCGGTTTCAAAATCATCCTGAATCAGGGTCATCGGACCCGTGATTGTGGCGTAAGGATCAATAACCTGAATTTTAACTGCATTACTGATCACAGGAGTCTGCGAATCCATGGCTTTCTTTTGTACCTGTGCAGTTATGGAGGCCTCGCCATTCTGCCTGATTTTCAGCGTTCCATCTGCTTCTACAGAAATAACATCTTCCTGATCGGAAATGAACTTCACATCCAATTCTTCCATTGAAAGCTTTTTCCCGTCATCACAAGCTGCGCTTACAGATAAATTCAGCTTCTGACCAACAGATACCTGAGTTTTCTCAGCAGTCAGCGAAGCAGATACAATAGCGCCTGTGCCCTTTCCTCCTGTAAGTACATAATCATGACCTGCTTCATAAGCAAACTTGATGGATCTGTTTTTCTCGTTATAAGTATAATCTACATCCTTATCCGCCGTAGTGTCCGTTACCTTCAAGGTAGCCGGCGACCAGCCTTCATTCTGGTTCTTGAATGTGGAAGTCGTCTCTCCGTCTACAAAGGTATACTGATATATGGACTCACCTTCCGTAACAGGGAATATCTCAGCAAAATAATTCCCTTTATTTTCCATATCTTCTCCTACCAGAACACCCTTGCCTCCGATATAGATCGGCATCTCATCAATGGGATATTCTCTGGCTTCGATAGTCATCGGTCCTTCCAGTACTTCACCGCTATTATAATCAATCCACGTTCCTTCCGGCAGATATACGTCTCTGGTCTCCGCAGTCAGGAAATCGGTTCCAAACAGAGGCGCTGCCAAAATAGATTCTCCCAGAAGCCATTCAAACTGCCGTTTGTCTGAACTTATCATATCATATGTATTTCCATCATTCGGGTATGCGATATACAACGGCGTCATTGAAACCGGATATCCGCTCTCCCAACTTTTCAGTGCCGCATCATAGATATAAGGTGCATAAGTACTGTGCCAGTTAATTGCATGGAATGCCGCCTCCTTATTCTCCTCACTATTCATCTTCAGTACGTTGATTCCCACAGAGATACTGGGAGTCAGCGCTGCCATCTGAGCATTCCGCACCACATATTTCTGGAAATTCCTGTCGTTGATATTGCCGCCTGTTCCTCCCACAATATCCGGATACACATTGGATACACCGCTGGCTGCATAGGATAACAAATTAATCGGCATACGGTCCGGAGAATTGTTAAAGGATCCATTGGAGGTTCCATAGTTGGCATCATTGATACGCAGCACATCGCCCGGAAGAGAATATGCTCCGTTTCTGACAATCATAAGACTGTCGTCCTTATTCACCATATTGGCAAGAAGCAGATTCCAGTTGCCGTCATGATAGGTACTCTGACTGATCATGGCGTCTTCTTTAAACCCATCAACACCCCACAGCGCCGCTCCCTGGCGGTACCACTCCAGAGCATCCGGATTCGTTCCATCCACCAGACCTACATTTCCCCTTGTAATACCTCCGGTAGGATATTTTGCTTTCGCTACGGTAAACAGACTGCCGTCTTCATTTTTAATATAATAATCATTTTCCAGTCCTTCCAGCGGATATGGTCCGTCTACAGATGCATCATATTTTCCGCCCAATTCGGATGGAAGTTTAAAGTGATTCCGAAGTCCCAGCAACAATTTGATATCATTGTCTGCAAAGAATTGTTTCAGTCCATCCGGATCCGGAAATCTGGGATTTGCCAGGCCATCCTTTCTGCCATTGGGATCTTCCGTATCATCCCACATTCCGAAACTGGTAGTCGTACCTTCCAATCCGCTTCTGTCACCCGGCCAGAATCCTGATCCAATGACTGCCCATGTAATATTGTAACCACTGTCCACATAGTTCTTTACGGTCTCCATTACAGAAGACTGATATGCATTCCATCCAAGAGAACCAAATGCCTCCCATCCAAGACCAAACATCTCATAATGAGGTTTTGTATCCTCATAACCCTCTTCATTTCTTATTTTCTTATAATCACCATAGATTTCTGTCATGGTTCCAAAGAAATAATACAGAGTTTTTACCGCCGGTGTTTCCAATACGCCAAGCATTGTCTGACTTTCGTTCAGAGAGACTCTCTTTTCTCCTTCTTCAAACAATACCTGCGCAAAACCTCTCTGGGGTGCTACGGTAAAGTTTGATATAAACCGTTTTCCATCTGACATATTGGTAAAGCTGCCTTTGCTGGTTCGCTCTGTTCCTGCCACATTGGAAGTGGTGCGTACTCCTCCGGAATTATTATGAGCACCATAATCACCCAATCCATACAATGGATCTAATCCTTCCACTCTTGCATCAATTACAAACTTCTGTACGTTCTCTTCATCGTCAGAACCGGAACCTCCCCCATATGGCACCGGTACCTTCCCCTGGGATACATTGCCGATTCGAACCAGATCTTCTGTTATCTCCCACTGCGATAAATCACCATTATTAAAATTACAGGTAATCGTTTCTCCTTCGGCCTTTGTATAAGAAAACTCATCTACAGCCGCCGTACTTACTGTGGTATAAATTCCTGTCTTTCCCTTGATAACTTCTGTTTCCGTATCTTCTGCGGAATCTATCACTTTGACCCCATCTACAAATCCGGTGATTTTATTTCCCTGAATCTCTGCTTTCCACTGGTAGTTCTGTCCTGCTGCCGCATCAAACGACTCTTCCCGGATAACTGTCATTGCTCCTGCATTTACTTTATACAATACCAGTTTTCCCGGATAACTTCTCAACACTCCCAGTCCATAATAGTTCTGTGCATCCTGCCATCCAAACACCAGAGAATTCCCGGTCTCTTCATCTCCATCGGTAAATCTGATATCGGACTTTACACTTTGTACGACATCTTCTCTGGTGCCTGTCACTGCTGATGCAGCACGATTCCCTTCCAGCTCCAGATAAGAATTCAATTCCGGACGTGCTGTACTCTCTGTCACCAGTTCCATCTCTTCGGAACCAAGTTCTGATTGAAACTGGGATTTCACCTCCTCTAATGTAGTTCCTTCAAAATCATTCTGGTAATATACATACTCCTGATCATAAACACGTACGTTATCCACATACGCATCTACCTGATCGACACGTAATCCACAGGAACCTTCTTTATTACTGGTATTATTCACATCTTCCCAGATAAGATCCTGATTAATGTATGTGCTGATTTTAGAACCATCAACGATCATCTTCAGTTGATACCATACACCCGCCTTAATCTCATAACCGGAAGGACCGCCCAACTGTACATTGGACAAAATGTTCTTCAGCCCTACATTTCCACTCTTTCCCGGTTTTACAAAAAAGCAGTTAAAATCTCTTCCCATGGAATCCTTATTGTCAGAAGGAACATACTGTGCGAATACCCCCACGGATCTGCTCCCTGAAGGAATCATGATATCCGCCTCCATGACGTAATTATTCGCCGTGGCAATATCCAGCATTTTTACCGTTGCCGAACCGTTTCCCTTCGTGCCTTTTACAAACAGCGCCGTGTTCTGTTCCGGTGAAACCTGCCACCCTTCCTCTGCTTCTTCCCAGGTAAGCTTCGGAAGACTGCCGATTATTTCAGGCGTATCACCGCCTTCTTCCTGAATTGCTTCCGGAAGAATCTCAACTTTTACATACCGTTCGTAGAGATGCATCTTCACCTGAGCTTTCTGCTGCTTCTCATTCACAACTTCAAAACTGGCAACATCTCCATCCATTCCAAGCCAGGTACTGGCCGCTGCGGGAGACGGATCTGTTCCTGCCGCCCCAAAACAAATACCTGACTGGGCATGTTTGTCCGCAATCACCGTACCATCCGGCTTATAAAAACCATACCGGAACCCATCCAATGCAACTTCTACGGTATAATTTTCTTTTTGGATAGTTACCTGATTGTCTGCCTCTGTCACATTTGCTCCCCACACCGGCAAGGACAAGCCGCTGACATACAACGTCTGTACCAAAATCAGCATAGCCACCAACAAACTGCAGACACGTTTCCTGTTTCTCCACCTTTTTTTACTTCTGCTACCCATATTCTCCTCCTTTTCTTTTAAATATGGATTATTTTATAAGAGAAGAAGAAAAATTTCCACAAATTCCAAAATACTTAAATATTATCCAAAAAATTTAATAGAAAAAAGTATGGGTAACTGTTTGTACCATCACAGTTACCCATACGCTTAAAGAATTTCCATCTCCGCCTGAACACTCGCCTCACAAGATCTCATCGCCTGAATCGTCTTTTCCATCAATTCATCCAATGACCATCCCAGCTGCTCTGCTCCCGCTGCGATCACGTCTCTGGAACACCCTGCAGCAAAGCGTTTATCTTTATACTTTTTCTTCAGACTTTTCAGTTCCATATCCATCACACTCTTAGAAGGTCTCATCTTAGCTGCCGCACCGATCAGACCCGTCAGCTCGTCTGCTGCAAATAACACCTTCTCCATCCTATGTTCCGGTTTTACCTCACTGCAGATTCCATAGCCATGACTGCAGACCGCGTGAATGATTTCCGGTTCCGCTCCATCTTCTTCCAGAAGTTCCACCGCCTTTTGGCAATGTTCCTTGGGATACTGCTCAAAATCAATATCATGGAGCAATCCTGCCGCCGCCCAAAAATCCTCATCATCACCATAACCCAATTCCTTTGCATACCAGCGCATACAGCCCTCTACGGTCAGTCCATGAAGAATATGGAAAGGCTCCTTATTATACTTTCTTAAAAGTTCCAGTGCAGATTCATGTGTATACTTTGTATTCATGTTTTTTACCTCCCGTATATGGAAGATTATAGCACAATTTTTTCGTTTTTTGTAATGACCAATCTAAAAGTCGTCTATTGATAAATTTCTAAGTTTCAAAAGTTGGCTGCATAACCAGTTTCAGTTCCATCAGATTGATCACATTGGACGGTCCGGTTGCATCAACTGCCACAAACTTTCCGGTCATAGTTTCAATCAGCATTTTCGCCATGTTCAGCTCATTCTCATCCAGCTTCATCTTGGGCACTGTTTTCGGTATTGCAGCAATTCAATGCCATTTGAACCCTTAGTCTCAAATGCCGTCACTATGGGATTGTATTTATACCTCAATGGCACTTACTGGACAGTTATCTCTGCCAGATCCTGTTCCGGTGTTGTAGTCGAATGAATCTCAAAATTCTTCACCAAAAAGTCTACTACATTGGCAGACAGAAATGCCGGCAGTGTAGGTCCAAGATAAATGTTCTTCATTCCAAGATGAAGCAGTGTCAGCAGAATACAGACCGCTTTCTGCTCATACCATGACAACACCAAAGTCAACGGTAACTCATTGATGCCGCATTCAAATGCCTCCGCCAGTGCAGCGGCTACTTTGATTGCGCTATAAGCATCATTGCACTGTCCCATGTCCATAATTCTCGGCAATCCACCGATTGTTCCCAAATCCAGATCGTTGAAACGATACTTGCCGCAAGCCAGAGTGAGTATTGCTGTGTCTGCAGGTGTCTGCTTTACAAATTCCGTATAATAATTTCGTCCCATACGGGCTCCATCACAGCCGCCCACAAGGAATATATGCTTCAAAGCTCCGGCTTTTACTGCATCTATGACCGTTCCTGCTGCAGACAGAACCGTGTTATGCCCAAATCCGGTAGTGACCGTTTTTCCTCCATTGATACCGGTAAATTCACGATCTGTATCGAAACCTCCCAGTTCCAACGCCTTTTCAATAACGGGTGTGAAATCCTTTTCCTCCCCGATATGAACCACCCCCGGATATGACACTACTTCTGTGGTAAACACTCTATCCGTATAACTCTCCTTTGGCGGCATCAGACAATTTGTTGTAAAGAGGACTGGTGCAGGAAGATTATCAAACTCTTTCTGCTGATTCTGCCATGCAGTACCAAAATTCCCCTTAAGATGAGAATACTTCTTAAGTTCTGGATATGCATGGGCAGGAAGCATTTCGCCATGTGTATAGATGTTAATACCTTTTCCCTCTGTCTGTTCCAACAACAGCTGAAGATCTCTCAGATCATGTCCGGAAATGACAATAAACGGACCTCTTTCTACTGCCAAAGACACCTCTGTAGGAATTGGATGTCCATAAGTTTCTGTGTTTGCCTTATCAAGAAGTTCCATACACTTAAGATTCACTTCTCCAACTTTCATTACGACTGGCAGAAGCTGTTCCATATTCCAGTCTTCTCCTACAGCAAACAGTCCCTCATAAAAGAAATTATTTACTTCCTCATCTGAATAACCAAGCACCAGTGCATGATAAGCATAAGCTGCTACACCTTTAAGTCCAAACAAAATCAGCGATTTAAGGGAACGAATATCCCCATCATCAGTCCAAAGTCTGGTCATATCGTATTCATCGTTTCTGCCACACGCAGATGCACAACTACTACATCCGGGAATAAGAGCTTCCCTTTCCCGTCTGACCGTCTCAATTTGGGAGAGAATCGCTTCCTCATTGAAATTCACATTAGTCAAGGTCATGAACAAGCCTTCAATCATCGCCTTGTGCGTGGATGATGTCGTCTGATGACCATCGGAAGCTCTGGCAAGACCAATTAAAACTCCTGTAAGTTCATCCTGCAGTTTAGCTACATCAGCATTTTTACCACATACGCCAACCTTACCTGTACAACCGCCGCATCCTGCGGTCTGCTCACACTGAAAACAAAACATATTATTGCTCATTACATTCACTCCTATACTCTTTCTATAATACTTCCGTCAGTTGCAATAGTGACCACATTCCACGGAATAAATTTTCCGCTATCCTGCAATGCTGTTTTTACGGCATTTTCTATGCCTCCACAGCAAGGTACTTCCATCCGTACCACTGTGACACTGCGGATATCGTTATTACGGATAATCTCAGTCAATTTAATAGCATAATCCACTGCATCCAGCTTAGGACATCCTACCAATGTGATATGTCCTTTAATAAAATCCTGATGAAAATTGGCATAGGCATAAGCTGTACAGTCAGCAGCTACCAAAAGCTTTGCGCCATCAAACCATGGAGCATTCACAGGTGCCAGTTTTATCTGAACCGGCCACTGCCGAAGCTCGGACCTCTGTGGTGCGGTTGTTACAGAAACCGCCTCATGACGTTTGATGGCTTTTGCCGCAGAGCCTGGACAACCACAAGGCAACGGCTGTTCCTTTTTGGCTTTTGCAGCCAGAACTGCTGCTTCATCATAAGCAGCTGCCTCTCTCTCAACAAATGAAATTGCTCCTGTAGGACAAGCTGGAAGGCAGTCTCCCAGACCATCACAGTAGTCATCTCTGAGTAATTTTGCTTTACCATCTACCATACCAATGGCTCCCTCATGGCAGGCAGAAGCACAGGCTCCGCATCCGTTACACTTTTCTTCATCTATTTGGATAATTTTACGAATCATTGTATTTCCTCCTGATATTTGCTGCACTTGACGTTACGAGCTTATTCTATTATACTGATGGAAGAATGTCTGTTGGAATTCCAACACAGGAGAATTTTTATGGAAAATTTTTTTGAGATATTATCGCAATGCCCATTATTTGATGGCATTGACCAGTCAGATTTGAATTCTATGATAGCATGTCTGGATGGTAAGACCACTGATGTCCCGAAAGGCACTCCAGTATTTCTTGAAGGCACTCCTGCCCGGTTTGTAGGTGTTGTTCTATCTGGTACAGTGCAGGTGGTCCGGGAAGATTATTACGGCAACCGAAGCATAATGACCATCCTACAGCCCGGAGAACTATTTGCAGAAGTATTTTCTTTTGCAGGACTTGAAACCATGCCTGTAAGCGTTATTGCCATTAAAGACAGTGAGGTGCTCCTTCTGGATTGCAGGCGTGTTCTGACCTCGTGCTCCAATTCCTGTCATTTTCACAGTCTTCTGATGAAGAATTTGCTACAGGAGATGGCACAGAAAAATTTGGCACTGTCCCAGAAAATTCGATATATGTCGCAGAAATCAACAAAAGAAAAGCTAATGGCCTTCCTTTTTGATCAGGCAAAACAACACGGAAGTACGGAGTTTGTGATTCCCTATGACCGGCAGGCACTGGCAGATTATTTGGGTGTGGAACGCAGTGCCATGTCAACTGAAATTGGTAAGCTGAAAAACTCCGGTCAGATTGATACAAAAGGGGCATGGTTTTGCATAAAACAAGCAGGAAGTTCCACCGAACTACAATGAAATCTCCTTCGTATGTTTAAGATCAGACGGCTGCCTTGAAGCTCTGAAAACCTTGAAAAATAAAGAACGTTCAATTAATTTTTGAAAATATTGAAGTATCGTTCCATTGAGTCATTGTTATGCTCTATTTCAATTTTGCATACGTTTCTTCTGATACAGCTTCACACCATTCATTGGAACCATCCTCGCCTGGTACCTCTATCGCAAGATGTGAAAACCACTCATTTGGTGCAGCACCATGCCAGTGTTTCACTTCTGCCGGAATATTGATACAGTCACCTGGTTTCATTTCTACAGCTTCTTTTCCTCTTTCCTGATAATAACCACGTCCAGCTACACAGACTAAGATCTGTCCGCCTCCGCTTTTTGCATGATGTATATGCCAGTTATTTCTGCAGCCAGGTTCAAATGTCACATTAAAGATTCCTATCTGATTTGTTGAAATAGGTGCAAGGTAACTTTGTCCAACAAAATATCTGGCAAATGCATCATTTGGTTCCCCAATCGGAAATACCATGGATTTTGCATGTGCTCTCATTGCTTCATCTTCATAAGGCAAATCGCCTTCATTTAATTCCCATACTTCTTTGGCCAGATTGAAAACAGCCCATCCCTTTGGCCAGCCTGCATAAAAAGCTGCATGCGTAATAACTGCAGCGATTTCTTTCTGTGTTACACCATGATTCTTTGCATTTTGCAAATGATATTTTAATGAAGAATCTGTTATTCCAGATGCCATTAACGCCACCACTGTTATGATACTTCTCATCTTTACGTCAATATCCTGGTTGTTCCAGTTTTCACCAAAAAGAATATCATCATTAAAATGTGCAAATTCTGGTGCAAACGCTCCAAGTGCATCTTTCCCTGCTGTCTGTACAATTTCTCTCATAGTATTATACCTCCTGTCCTATTTTTCACCTTTCTACTACATCTTAGCCTCAAAGAATTTCTGCATCTTATCAAATGGAATTACATCAAGATTGTCATAAAGATCGGTATGAACAGCACCCGGAATCATAAGAAGTTCCTTGTTATCCGTATATTTACTGTCTTTTACCATTTCTGCATAAGCATCTTTTCCAAAATAACAGCTATGTGCCTTCTCGCCGTGCATGATAAGTACTGCACTTCTGATTTCATTGCTGTATTTAAGGATTGTCTGATTCATAAATGACATACATCCTACTGTATTCCAACCTTCATTTGAGTTAAGACTTCTTGCGTGATATGCTCTTCCCTTATAATATTCACTATAATCCTTCACAAAGAACGGCACATCTTCTGGTACCGGAAGCGGTAAACATCCGCCGGCTCTGGTGTATATACCCTTCTTGAATTCTTCCGTTCTTACTGCATTTAATCCCTTTTTTGCTTCATATCTTGCTTCCTCAGAATCATCCGCATCGAAATACCCATTTGCATTAACTCTTGACATATCATACATTGTCGATACAACCGTTGCTTTTACTCTTGTATCAAGTGCTGCCGCATTAAGGGCCATTCCGCCCCATCCGCAAATTCCTATAATTCCAATTCTGTCTGCATCAACATTATTCTGTACAGAAAGAAAATCTACTGCTGCCTGAAAATCCTCCGTATTGATATCCTCTCTCTGCCATCGTCTGTGCATATAAACCGGAGCATTGTTCCTTTACGGCTCCAAAAGGTCCGCAAACTGCAATCGCAGGAAGTTTTCCTGTCACATTTTTCGGTATATACATATCTGCAGCCAGTGTAATTCCATAGCGGTTTGCAAATGTCACTTTGCTTTGATCAACTTTCTCAGATTTTGCAAATGTCTTATCCCATTCCTGAGTCAGTGTCAATTTTTCTGCCATCGCTAAATGTCCTCCTCGTCTTAATGCTTCTTCATCTGAAATATAATAAAGTCCAAATCCTGTAATCGTTTCTGCTCAAAATGAACATTTTCAAGTAATTGTTTTCTGTACTTTTTGAGCAGCATAAGCTTTCTGTCCTCGTCAGATGTATGATCTAACTCTTTCATAATTTCCTCAGGACAGCCAAGGCTTCGTAAATCCTGTTTCAGTTCTTTATTCATACCAAGCCTCCCTATAATCAAAATTATAAATCCCTGTGCTTGAAATGTAAAATATCTATATTTCATTGCTTGATATGCAATTATCTCATTGCTGATTCTTGTTAATTCTGGTATCATAGGGGTCAAAAAGTATTTTGACCCCTATGATACACGGATTGCTCCGCATTTCATGCTCCCGTAATCCTAAAAACATTCGAAATCCGCCCTGTTCGGGCTGCTTTCTCATGTTTTATGGGTCCCCAAGTCATGCTTTTTCATGCAAGCATGAAACGCATAACCTTTTGACCCTGGTATTATCATATTCATATTAGAATCAATTTCAGGAGAATCATCAAATGGAAACGAGAACTCTTAGATACTTTCTTGCAATTGCAAGAGAAGAAAATATGACAACTGCAGCAAACACACTGCATGTTTCACAATCTGCATTATCAAGACAGATGGCAGATTTAGAGAACGAACTTGGCAGACAATTATTTTTTAGAACCAACCGACAAACACTGCTCACCGAAGACGGCATGCGCCTCAGACAACGTGCGGAGGAAATCATCGCTCTCATTGAAAAAACCGAAATGGAATTTGCATCATCCGAGGAAGAGATTGCTGGAGAGGTTCATATTGGGGCTGGAGAAACCAAAGCATTCAGTCTGATTGCTCAGGCGATGGAGAAAACGCAGGTAAAGTACCCAGGCATTACATTTTCCGTATACAGTGCAAATGCTCTGGATGTAACCGAACGCCTGGAGCATGGTACTCTGGATTTTGGTCTTTTGTTTGAGCCGGTAAATAAAGAACGGTATCAGTATCTGGATATCCCCTATGAAGATACCGTTGGATTACTGGTCGATCGCAAGAATCCAATGTCTCAAAAGGAATATATAACAGAAGACGATCTTCTTTCCATTCCGATTATTGTATCCTCAAGATTCAGTCCGGACACTGTACTTTCTCATGTATCAAGAAAAAATAAGAATAGTCTGAATATACGCGGAACATATAATCTGATCTATAATGCCTCCCTTATGGTCGAGCAGGGAATCGGTTCAGCTCTTGCCATCGAAAACCTTGTAAGTGTAACCGATAATGATCCCTTGGTCTTCATTCCGCTTATGCCGTCCGCGAAAATGCATACCATCTTCGCATGGAAAAAGTATCATATGCTTTCAAAAGCAGCTGAAGCATTTCTATTTGAATTGAAGCAATTGCTCAGCTAGAATACCACAAAGTGGGGCGTACAGATTATGGGAATGAGACAGTACACTAGAAGTCATCATTCTGGCAATTCCATCTCATCATTCATTTTTATAAAACCATATTTTTCATACAGAGGGCGCCCCATATCAGTTGCTTCCAAAGAAATGGCTGTAATCCCCTTGCTTTTTGTATCTTTAACCAGCATGTCTAATGTTTTATATGCAATTCCCTTTCTCCTGTACTTAGGATTGGTATACATATTCATTATATATGCTTTTTTCCCACTTGGGTTATGATAAGTTGGCATTACTTGAAAAAAACTAACACCACCAGCACCAACAACTTGATTTTCATCAAATACCAAATATGCAATATGCGTACCATCACAAAGTGCTTTTTTGTAATAGCCATAGGACTGTTTTCGCACTTCATCCATATTCGTATCAATAGATAACTTATTCGCGGCTCTTAATACCTCTATTCTTGCTTCTGTTAATATATCTATATCTTCTATCGTTGCCTTTTTATATATCAAGTTCATATTGCATTCCTCGCTAAATTTCGATTGAGATTTCACCTGTTTTAAGCGAGTTAATAACTGTTATATCTTGTTATTAAATTCTCCAAAAACCCTTGAAAACACTGGATTTATCGCAGGTGAGCTTTCCCTTATTGTTTCCCTTGTGTTATATCATCCCATCAGTGTTTACGAACTCTGATAAGGGCAAATACAAGGGCAAGAAAATCATATAAAACAGTATAACACAAAATAAAAGTGACATGGTGAACTGATTGAAATGCTTCTGATTTTTGTAACTGATGATTGATTGAATGATAAGGAGATTCGATACGATGAGAACGATATTTGCAGAATACAACCCACAACGCAACAGTATTGATGTTTATACTTCTGCTGGCTATATGCTCCGCATTGACTGTTGGGAAGCAGAAAAAAATTTAAAGACTACACCCGGATCAGACTGTGCATTAAACGCATTTGCCATTGATGAACCACTTGAGTATGCAAGATTATGTCTTAATGGAAATTTGCAGATGTGGATAGATGCGGAAGATTCTCTTGAAATCTAAAGATTCTTTGTAGTGTCACGATCGAGGGAGCACTTACCGCACTTGTTTACATTATAAAGCTCCAGTGGGTCTAAAGCTCCCTCTTTAAGATATCTAAAAATTTTACAATAGAATCTTAATTAAAATAACGACGACCATCGTTCTCGATAGTCGCCGCATAAATTAACCTATTCTGTTATCTATTATACTGTTTCTTTCGATGTACCATCAGCGTACCAATAGTTACGCTTCCACTGACAAAAAGTATGATAAACCACAAAAACATATTGTTTGTATCGCCGGTTTTAGGACTTGTTGTTTCACTTGTATCCGGTTTGTTTACTTTTGATGAAGTGCTACCCGAATTATTACCAGTACTGTCAGTACTTGAAGTGATGCTTGCCGCCTTGATTTCAAACTCCGTGCTGCACTCGCCGTCGTTATAAACAATAGTCAGGGTATGCTTGCCGACAGAAAGAGTGCTGAGATAATCTTTTTTCAGTGTGATCACCGTAGAACCAGATACGGCAGTATATTTATCGGCTGCAACTAGCGTACCGTCCAACTTAACGCCGGTAAACTTGGAGAAATCTCCGTTTGCAACAAATTTCAGCGTGTCGTCGCTGTTCTGCTTCCAAGAGCTATTTGCACCCTCAGTGATTTTATATTCAGGGGTTGTGCCGGATGCCTGTGGTGTCATGGTCAAATTTGTGTCAACCCACATCGTTGCATATCCGCCATTAGGATATTGTAACAGCGGGTCATAGTCGGTAATGTCATAATCGTAATATTTACCATTTATTTTTAATTTTGTATCAGTTGTAAAACAATATCCTTCTTTTGCCTTGAAATAAATTCCATAAGTGTAAGTTTTACCGCTTTCAAATTCGGTAAATAAATCATCTGGATTGTTGTCGTTCCAAAAATCGGCTGAGTAATGGTATTTTTTACCTCCATCTGTACTCCAAAATTCAGATTGATAAATATACGGAACATTCTCAGCTGTTTTTCCAGTGAATACAGGCTTATCTCCGACCTTAAAGCTGATTGTTGCATTATTTATTTCGACAATACTAATATTTTGTAACTGAACAGTTTCAGGTTTTATTGTTCTTACAGCAACTACAAAAAGTCCTGTTCCAGTATTTGTTATATTTGCATTATTTACATTTGTGCCATTCACCATTACTTTACTATTAGCTGCAAATGTATTTCCGTCTCTTGCTTTAAGAGAAAGACTATACATATAAGTTTTGCCATCCTCAAAGGTCGTTATTTTTTTGTCTTGTGCAAGTGCATTATTCTTGCTTTCATCAGAATACCAGTATTTTACTGGTATAGATTCACCGTTTACATTCGTTTCCATTTCTTCCCAATATTCGTATTCTATATCATATTGTTCATCCCATGGATCACATTTGTAAGCAGTTGCTTTTGGAACATCTCCCGGCTCATAATTAAAGGTTACACCCTCAATATCTACGTCACCAATGCTATTCTGAGAGCTTTCGTCAGTCGCTGTCACCTTTATGTCGTCAAACCAGAGGATTAACTGCTTTCTATCATCGGAGAGTGTGCCCGAAAACGCCGTTATAGTGGAGCCATCGCATATTACAGTGCATCCAACTCCGCTACCTTTGAATCCGTCATGGAAGTAGTAACCGTCTTTCGCTGTTAATTTCACTCCATATCTGTAGGTTGCCCCTGCAACCGGCTTTTTGGGATTGGATTTTGCAATTATAGGGCCATCAATAGTCCACTGCATCCAAAACTCGTCCGTAAGCGTCATCTGGTTTGCACATTCCGAGTTAGGATTGACTTCTGCTGTAAATGCAATAGGCTGTGAAGCATCAAGATTTTTCCAAATATTGCCAATGTCAACCATGGTGATAGCCTCATCCACAGCATCTGGTTCCTGCACATTCAGGTCATAGGTGTAATTATATTTCTGATATTCGTGAACATCAAGAAATTCATGGAAAGTACCGGTCGCATCCGGATGCTCTCTGAAATACTGTTTTGCTGCGTCTAAATCCGTGCTAAACTTAACCGGGTCACCGGACGTGGGAGTGAAAGTATAAAGGTGTGCACTTTCAAAATGGTCAAATTCCATCTGCCCGTTCCCGTCTCCGCGCGTAACAGTTCCACTGGCCTGATACGGTGTTTCGATCTCGGCCTGAAGGGCTGCAAGTTTGGCCTGCAATGTACCTACACCGCCTTCCAGAAACTCTTCGGAGCTTTTCGTAACCTGTTTGGTTTCAACCACTGCGCCATTGGAATCCTTAACGGAGACATTGGCAGTTACGTTAACCTGTGTGTGATATGCATGCTGGTAAGACGTATCCTTTTTTACTCCTGAAGGAAGAAAATCATACTCTGCGGCATATGTCGAAACTTCCGCAGATGACTTTTCATTTGATTTATCAGACTTTTCCGTCTTATTTTCTGCATTAGCATCTACCGATGCTTTTTTAATTACACTGTTTGATGTATCTACTGATGCACTTTTTTTCTCTGCATCCAGTTGTTCTGATGGCTGTAGATCTTCTGCTTTGTCATTTTTACTTTCCGCAGAAGTACCGGATACACCGTTGTCCGTAGCCTTGGTCTCATCTTTCGGCGCAGGCGTTACGGCTCCCATTTTAGTTTCCTCTGTTGCATTTTGCTGTTCCGTCAGCTGAGTTTCTTCTCCCACAGCGTTCTCACTTTTGGTCGGATCTGTATCTTCAGATGCAAATGCTGTTACAGGTACGATAGACAACAGCAGGCAGCCTGCAAGTAAAACAGCCAGCCACCTGACCTTTCCTTTCTTCTTTTTCTTCATAATCATTCATCCTCCATTCTTGCTTTTATCCATAGCTAAAACTATTTGTAACGCTTTCAATATACCATACATCCTGAGCTTTCCCCTTTTTCTTTCTCGATTGTCAGTGACATTTTGGAAATTGCAATATTGTAATTCCCTGAAGATATTATATACTACAGAAAAAGGCACCTGTATCATTAGGAAGGAGAACGTATCTTTATGGATTTTAAGAAATTATTAGATGACTACATGAAGCAGCTGGACTGTACTGCCAAAGATTTAGCGGAAAAATCCGGTCTTTCTGCCGCTACCATCAGCCGTTACAGATCCGGTGACCGTACCCCGGAAGATGGATCCGAAAATTTTGCCAGACTTATAAATGGAATCGTTTCTATTGCCGAGAGTAAAGGAATCCCTGATATCTCAGAACAGTCTGTTTCTGACTCATTTTCTCCGTATGTAAGAAACAGCGTGGATATTGCCCATTTCCAGAAAAATTTTCATACACTGCTGACGGTTGTACCGATAAACATTTCCGACCTGGCACGTTTTCTGAACTTTGACCCATCCTATATTTCCCGTATCCGGAATGGGCAAAGGCAGCCAGCCAACCCTGCGGAGTTTGCCAGAAAGATCTCTGCTTTTGTTGCCAAACATTGTCAGACCGAAGAACAGAAAGCTGTCATATCCAGCCTGCTCCATTGTCCGATGGAAGAATTGTCTAACTACACAGATTTTCAGGTTCGGCTGACAGACTGGCTGCTTGCCGGTGCAGGAGCTGTCAAAGACTCCATGACTGTTTTTTTAGAAAAGCTCGATGAGTTTAATCTGGATGAATATATCCATGTGATTCACTTTGACAAATTAAAAGTCCCTTCTGTTCCATTTCAGATCCCGACATCCAGAACCTATTGGGGCATCAGCGAGATGATGGAAAGCGAATTGGATTTTCTGAAAGCAACTGTGCTTTCCAAATCTACTGCTCCGGTGATCATGTACAGCGATATGCCAATAAAAGAAATGGCAAAAGATCCTGAATTCCCGAAAAAATGGATGTTCGGTATGGCTCTGATGCTCAAGAAAGGATTGCACCTCTATCAGATTCATAATCTTGACCGTTCCTTTGATGAAATGATGCTGGGACTGGAAAGCTGGATTCCGATGTATATGACTGGACTAATCTCACCATACTATTTAAAAAATACGCAAAACAACACATTCCTGCACTTGTTAAAAGTTTCCGGTTCTGCTGCGCTTTCAGGCGAAGCAATTACCGGATACCATGAAAATGGAAAATACTATCTGACAAAGTCCAGGCGGGAAGTGGAATACTATCAAAGGCGCGCAAATGAACTATTAAAAAATGCTGATTCTTTGATGGATATTTACCGCAGTGAACGGGAAGCTGAGCTGAACACTTTTTTGATCTCTGACACCAGAAAATCCGGCAAGCGCCGGGGCATCCGGTCCACATTACCGTTATACACAATAAGTGAAGAACTTCTCGAACGGATTCTGATCCGGCACGGCATGGACAACAGCCAAAAACAGAGGATAAAAAAGCACGTGAAAGCGCAAAAGGAAAGAATTGTATCCATTCTTGCGTCTGAAACGCTTGAAGACGAAATCCCTGCTCTGACACCGGAAGAGTTCCGCAAAAATCCACCTGTTCTGGATCTTTCCGGGATTTTTTGTGAAACCAATCTTCCATACAGTGAAGAGGAATACAGGACGCACATGAGTGATACGCAGGTTTTTTCCCGAAAAAATTCTAATTACATATTGAGGATAAGTACAGCTCCTACTTTTCATAATCTGCAGATATTGATCCATGAGGGACAATGGGCTATGATATCAAAAGCAAAAGCACCAGCGATACATTTTGTTATCTACCATCCCAAGCTGCGCAATGCAATTGAAAACTTTATTCCGCCAATAGTGGAATAAATTGCTGAAAACATATATGGGATAAACAGACAATACCGTATACTCATTTTTAACTTTCATAAACGCCTGAAACTATTGTAGTAAATCGGACAGACTTTCATTTTTAGCTGTCCGATTATCTTTAATAATATCCCCGTTCTTCCAACCAGTCTTTCACATAACATCGGATTCCAATATAGACCACATGCACCAGAAGTAACAGTGCAATGAGGTTTATCGGAAGAACAGATTTTATCCATTCACCGAAATAGATCACGATAGCTGTACTCATTATTGCCATCATGATACTGATGATATCCCAGCAATATTTCCGGTAGATTTTTTCAACCTGATAGCCAATCCCAACTATCAGTAATCCGGTTATTATAAATAAAATTCCCATAACAATAGCTACGATCAGCCAGTACATAAGCCCGGAAAGGATACGGTTAGGTATTCCGCTGCTTAACTGTCCGAAAGAATCTGCACCTATGACAAACTCTCGAAACAAGCTTCCCATTCCTTTTCCTAACACACCGAAAAAGGTGATACAGTCGTTAAGGAAAACTGGCGAAAGAATAGCCGTAAACAGTGTTATTGTTATGCTGTACCATGCCAGTAGGAACAGGATACTTTCATAACCAGTTGTCATATTTTTATATTTCTTTTCCAGCTGACTTTTGCGGTTATCGCATTTTTCTTTTGCTTTCTGGTAAGCAGTGCGATCACATTTTTCACATTTCTCATAAGGCACTTTTTTCTCAACAGCTACCTCTACCGTCTTTTGGTGTGTCTGTGCATAAAGTTTCTCCTGTTCTGCTTTTTCATACTTAAATTTCCATGCCACGACTTCTGCGTCGGCTCTTTTCCTTCTGTCTGTCTCGTTGATCAATCGCTCCTCTGTTTGCCTTAATCTTGTCCGCAATGCTTCGATATTCTCGACTCTGTTTTCGCTGTTCAATTTCTCGTTCAAGGTCAGCGATTCGCTTAGCTGCTTGTTCAGTTCCAAAATTGTCTGGTCTTTCTGATCCAGTTCGTCCTGCATCTGTTCTGTCATCAGCAAAAGTTCTTCCACCTGCCCGACGTTCTCTAAGTCTTTGCATCCGTTCATCAAGCTCCCTCACTTTCTCTATCTGCTGTTTAAGGTCAGCAATTCGGTGTTCTGTTTCTGCAATAAGCTGTTCTCGCTGTTCAGCTTCTGCGTTAATTCCTGCCATTGCTGATTCTCGGTTTCCAACTGTTCGATTCTGGTTTTCTGTTGCTCGATCTGTGAGAGCAGTTCTTCTGTATCTGGCAAAAGATTCAGCAGCCCGGATAATTCGCTGTTTAAGTTTTTTAAACTCTGGTTCTGCTCCTGAAAAAACAGAAGCTGCCTGTCCCGTTCCTGTAATTCCTGTATCATCTCTGCCATAAGATTCTGCTGTTCCTCGATCTGGTTTATCATTGTCTCCATCATGGGAATGACTTCCCGGCTTTCTTCTAATGTCATCCAATCGCTCCTTCCATTGTGTCAATGCACCGGATACTTTTCCAAAAGAAATCTTTATTTTACCCAGCAGTGCATTTTGTCTTTTTATGATCTGGTTTTCCTCCACTTTCCATGAAGCGGAGGATGTCTGTCCGTTTTGAAATTTCTCATCAATTTTTCTGGCATCCGCACCCTCATGGATCGTTGGTATCTCAAATTTTCCCTGCCTTGCATAAGAACGGTGGTCAATGTGATTTTCCACTTTCAAATGAGCATTACATACATTCGCCCATTCACTCCGCCACAGTTCACAATTTTTCGGATTGTTCCACCCGGTAGCATCGGTTAATACACGTTTCCACTGTTTACGGTTCCTTGCACCGACTTTCTGATTGCCATTTTCGTCCAATACCGGGATTCGGATTCCATGACGGTCAGGGTTCTTTTTATCCTGCCACCAGTCCGGGTGGGACTCATCAACCACGATATTTCCATCATTATCTCTGACAAAATCCCAGTCTTTGACTTCTTTGTTTCCCCATGAATGGTCTGGATTGAATGGACGCATGGTAACAAGTAAATGCACATGTGGGTTTCCATCGCCCTTATCGTGAATGCTCCAATCTGCACACA
>ULSH01033467.1_pt1 | contig 39575 bp, 34 predicted proteins | sample 1956151 | NCBI WGS metagenome assembly ULSH01 (sample SAMEA4835702, study PRJEB28245) | human gut metagenome | biome: gut microbiome; material: fecal sample | place: Denmark | collected 2008 | reverse complement strand
TGCCGTAACCTGCTGCCGCTGCAATTTCTGCCACACTGCTGCTGTCTGCAACCAAAAGTGCCGCCGCTTTCCTCATGCGGTATTCCTTCATATACTGTGCCATCGGTTTGCCGTACACCATTTTAAATACTTTTTTCAAAACAGAAGCATTAATGGAATGTTCGCGGGCAAGCTGTTCAATGGTATAATGCTCCTGCCAGCTGCCGGTTATTTTGGCGTGAATCTTTTTTATAATTTCCATATAACGTTCCTCGCAGCTTTCGGCCGTTTTTAGATGCGGAACACCGTACACAGCCAAAAATAAAAGCATTTCCTGCGCTTTCAGTTTAAAATACGCCTGCCGGTATTCACTTTTTACACGCGGCAAAAGCGCAAACATATCTGCAATTTCCGCAGCACCCGGCCAAACCGTAACTTCGCCGCCGCGGCAAAACTTTTCTGCCCAGGCAGGTAAATTCACCTCCGAAAGGTTTAACATTTCAGCAAAAGGCTGCGCAGCCATATTTAAATCCACAAACAGTGCAATACCGCTGTAATGCCCCAAAGGCAAGGTTATGCCCGATACGGTGCAGCAGTCCATCATATGAAACGATACATCACCCGGTCCCAGATAAATGCTTCTGCCGCCCTGCATTACCCATCCCATACGCCCGTTCAGGCAGTAATTAACCTGCATAACGCCGCTGACGGCAGGATGATAAAAATTCATGGTGCTGCCGTTTAATTCGGTTACTACCAACTTAATCCCCGGCAGCACATTGTAAAGCAGTATCTGCCCGCTGCCGTTTTCATTTTCAAACAGGTATTTTTCAGCGCTGCTGCTTTTGCCGCCAAACTTCCAAAACGGCAGTTTTTCCATCATACCATTATCTTTTATATAATCCATCACCAACACCGCCCTTTTAGTCCCAAACGGATTTTTTACTGCTCCAAAAGGAACAATCTGCCTGTAAAAGCCTTGCGGCTGACAGGCGTTTATTTATAATAAATATATGAGCGATTGCTCAAGTATAAAATTATAAGCAACATAAATTAAGGAGTGTATATCTATGAAAAAATCTGTTAAACTTATTGACCTTGACTGCGCCAACTGCGCCGCTAAAATTGAAGACGCCGTAAAAAAAATCGACGGCGTAACCAGCGCCAGCGTCAGCTTTATGGCACAAAAAATGACTTTGGAAGCACCGGACGATAAATTCGCGCAGGTGCTTGACGAAGCCGTTAAGCTTATCAACAAAATCGAGCCCGATGTTACCGTTAAAGCTTAAGGAGTTATACTATGAAATTTCAGCAGATTAGAAACGCAACGGCAATTATTACTTACGCAGGCAGCAGGTTTTTGATTGACCCTCTGTTTGCGCCAAAAGATTATTTTGACCCCATCCCCGAATGCTTTACACCCGATAAACGCTGGCCGCTTGTTGAGCTGCCAATGCCTGAGAATGAAATAACCAGAAACCTTAATGCTGTTATTGTAACACATTCGCATATCGACCACATAGATGAATTTGCAGCCAAAGCCCTGCCAAAAGCCCTAAAAATTTTTGTTCAGGACGAATATGACGAAAACTTTATGCGTAAATTGGGCTTTACGGATGTGGAAATTTTAAAAGAAACAGGCACTGTTTTTAACGGCATAACGCTTTACAAAACCGGCTGCATCCACGGCAAACCTTCTGCGGCAATGCCTTATTATAAAAAATACGGTTTCCGCCCGGATGCTATGGGCGTTGTGTTTAAAGCCGCCGGCGAAAAAACCGTTTATCTTGCAGGCGATACCATTTGGTGCGATTTTGTAAAAAATGCCGTTGATAAATTTGCACCGCAAATTATTATCGTCAACGCCGCGGCAGCTCAGTTTATACACAGCGGCCCGATTATTATGGGTACGGAAGATATTGCCGCACTGCGCAGCTATGCCCCCAATGCCGCAGTAATTGCCACCCATATGGACGCCGTCGGGCATGCAACCTTAAGCCGCGACGGATTGCGCTCATTCATCACCGCCAATAAGCTTGACAAAGATTTTTATATCCCGGCAGACGGTGAAACGCTGGCATTGTAACATTTATTTAAATATATTATTCAGGCTGCAATAAAACAAAATGTGCATTTTATTGCAGCCTTTTTGTAAGGAGATTTTAATATGACCAAGAAACAGAAAAAACTTTTGCAGCGCATTACCGCCGCCGCTGTTTTGTTTGCCGCCGGTATGCTGCTGCCGCTGTTTGCAGAAGTTCCTGCCTATATTATATTCGCTTTGTTCGGCATAAGCTACATTATTATCGGCTGGGATATTATCTGGAAAGCCTTTTGCAATATCCGTCAGGGCGAAGCGTTTGACGAAAACTTTTTAATGACCGTTGCCACCGCCGGTGCTTTCGCGCTGGGCGAATATTCCGAAGGCGTAGCCGTTATGCTGTTTTACCAGATTGGCGAATGGTTCCAGAGCTATGCCGTTTCGCGCTCACGCCAGTCCATCACCGCGCTGATGGATATCCGCCCGGACTACGCCAATGTAGAACGAAACGGCAAACTGGTGCAGGTAGACCCCGACGAAGTTGCTGTTGGCGAAATTATTACCGTTAAACCGGGCGAACGCGTGCCTATCGACGGCGAAATCATCAGCGGGCGCAGCGCGCTTGATACCTCCGCCCTCACCGGCGAATCACTGCCGCGCGAGGTTGAGGAAGGCATGGAGGTTATCAGCGGCTGCATTAACCAAACCGGCATTTTAAAAATTAAAACAACCAAAGAGTTTGGCGAATCGACCGTTGCCAAAATTTTGGATTTGGTAGAAAACAGCAGCGAGAAAAAAGCGCGCAGTGAAAACTTCATTACCCGCTTTGCCAAATTCTACACCCCAATTGTTGTTTTTGCGGCGCTGCTGCTGGCTACCATTCCGCCCTATGTTTTAAACGAGCCGTTCTCCGGCTGGATTTACCGCGCGCTGACCTTTCTCGTTATCAGCTGCCCGTGCGCCTTGGTTATATCCATTCCGCTCAGCTTCTTCGGCGGCATTGGCGGCGCTTCCAAATGCGGAGTGCTGGTTAAGGGCAGCAACTATTTAGAAGCGCTTGCCGATACCGAAACCGTTGTTTTTGATAAAACCGGCACCTTAACCAAAGGCTCCTTTGCCGTTACTTCCATTAAGCCGGTTGGTATGACTAAAGCAGAGCTGCTGGAACTTGCCGCTTATGCGGAGGATTATTCCAACCATCCCATTTCCCTTTCCATTAAGCGCGCTTACGGCAAGGATATTAAGCACGGCATGGTTAAAAATATAGAAGAAATTGCCGGCCACGGCGTGCGCGCCGTTATAGGCGGGCAAACCGTACTGTGCGGCAACGGTAAACTTATGCAGCGCGAAAAAATTAACTACACGCCCTGCACAGAAGCAGGCACGGTTATTTACACCGCCGTTGACGGTAAATTCGCCGGTTATATTTTAATCGAAGACGAAGTAAAAGCCGACGCTGCCGCCGCCATTAAAATGCTTAAAACCTGCGGCGTACGTGAAACCGTAATGCTGACGGGCGACAGTGACGCAGTAGGGCAGAAAATTGCCAAGCGCCTGGGGCTGGACCGGGCCTTTACCCAGCTTTTGCCAGCGGATAAGGTTGAACACGTTGAACGCCTGCTGGAAGCACTGCACAAACGCAGCAGCCGCGGCAAGCTCGCCTTTGTTGGCGACGGCATTAACGATGCGCCGGTACTGGCACGCGCCGATGTAGGCATCGCCATGGGCGCGCTGGGCAGCGACGCCGCCATTGAAGCGGCAGACATTGTACTGATGACTGATGAACCTTCCAAAATCGCTTCCGCCATCAAAATTGCCCGCAAAACTCTGGGCATTGTGCGCCAGAATATTATCTTTGCCATTGGCATTAAAATTGCCGTACTGGCGCTCGGCGCTCTGGGTTATGCTTCCATGTGGGCAGCGGTTTTCGCCGATGTAGGCGTATCCGTCATTGCCATTTTAAACGCCGTGCGCGCGCTTAACGTAAATAAATACAAAAAGGAACAGGCACGCGCAGCAGCTGTAAAAAGCAGCATCACCCCTGCCGCAGAAACCGCTGTTTAACAAAATCACACCCAAAACATTAATACCCCAAAAGCATTATGCCTTTGGGGTATTTTTATCTTTAATCTATTATGCTGTTATAAGCCGCTGCAATTTATCAGTCAATGCTGATAAGTTCATACTGCGGATTGCCCATTTTCAGTTCGCGCATAGCGGTAAGCTGATGCAGCCCGTGGCGGCTTTCAATGCGTTCCACCAAATCGTGGCGGTCTTTTTCCGGCTGGGCGTAAACAAGGTCAATGCTGGCCTGGTCAATCGCCAGAAGGTCGGTAGATGCCAGAATGCCGATATCCGGAATGGTCGGCTCTGCTGCTGCAACGCCCGCGCAGTCGCAGTCTACGGACATGCGGCGCATTACGTTAATAAACACAATGTGCTTGCCGAAATAATCAATGGTTGCTTTGGCGGATTCAGCCATGTTTTCCATCAGCATCTCTTTGGCAGGCCATGCGTTCCAGTCCTCCGGCAGAGGCTGTCCGTAAACGCCGTGTACCATTGCTTTGCCTATTTTGCCGTCGGCGCAGCCAATGGCAATGTTCTTCATGCTGCCGCCGTAGCCGCCCATGGCGTGGCCTTTAAAATGGGTTAATACAATCATGGAATCGTAATTAACGATATGCCCGCCCATGGAAATTTCTTTAAAGTGCTTGCCCCCGCGTACCGGCAGCATAACGGTGCCTTCTTCGTCCATAATGTCAACCGAGCAGAAATCCCAGCCGTTAAGAGCAATGGTAGCGCGGTGCTTTTCGGTAGTATCGCGCCCGCCTTCGTACAGGGCGTTGGTTTCAACTATATTGCTGTTGGGCACATGTGCCTGAAAAGCCTTTACCATTTCGCGCGGCAGAATGTTCGGGCCGTGCGGTTCGCCGGTATGCAGTTTAATTGCAACCTTGCCGTAAATGCCTTCGTTAATCATATCATAAAGTTTAATTAGCGTATCAGCGTTGATGTTTTTGCTGAAATATACTTTGGCACGGCTGCCTGCGCCGCCGTTTGCGGAAACCTTTACGCTTCCTTCGCCTGCTGCAAACACGTTTCTTACCCCCTCAAGATTATACGCCGCAACACCGACAGCGGCAGTTCCGGCTGCTTTTAAAAAGTCGCGTCTTGTCATTTTTTCCATTTTGCATTCGCTCCTTTAGCCATAATTTTGCTGTCAGTTATATCCTACTACTTTAAGTTCAGTCCATGTCAAGCAAAATTTCAAGCGCTTGTAAAAGCCCCTACAAGGCTGTCGGTACGCGGGCGCAAAACCGTGTCATAGCTCATCAGCTGATAATCGGCCAAACGTGCCATGTTCTGCAAAGCCTCAATTTTTTGCAGCAGCACATCACGCGCCTGCGCCAGTATTTTTTTGCGCTGCTGGCAGGTCTGTTCGCCCAGCTTGGCAAGGTTTATATAATCGGCAATGGCCTCCAGCGACATGCCAGCGCCTTTTAAAGTCTGAATGAAAGCAACCCATTCCACAAAATTTTCGTCATAATTGCGTACGCCGCCGCTGGTGCGCGGTACGGCGGGTATAATGCCCATGCGTTCGTAATATCTTAATGTGTCTGCCGATACGCCGGTTCTTGCGGCAATCTCTTTAATAGTCATTTTCAGCCCCTCCTTACAATGTTCCCTGACGGATTTTATAAATAATATAGTCTATCAAATCCAGCGATTTTTGTTTGCTGTGTATTTCTTCCAAGAGGTCCAGGCGGTGCCTGCGCAGAATTTTTATCGGCCCGGCCGAGCCGCCCTCTGCCAGCAGCTTTAAAAAACGGCTGATGCTGAAGGCATCAAGCCCGGTGCTGCTTAATGATGCAGCCAGTGCCTCCGTGCGCTGCTCATCTGTATTAACCGGTTTTTTATTCATTATCATCACCCGCCTGCCTGCATTAGTTTTTTGTTGCTTTAATTATAAAACTCACCTTAAAGCTGCGTCCAATACTTGTATTTCATGATTTACCATGCCTGATAAACATAATTTGCTTGCAGGCGCAGGCTGCGCTATTTTATAATAAATATACAGGGTTTACAGGAGGGAACGCCATGGAAACAAGGCTTTTACGTTATTTTTTAACCGTTGCCCACGAAGAAAACATTACCCGCGCCTCCGAAGTGCTGCATATTACCCAGCCGACGCTCAGCCGCCAGCTTGTGCAGCTTGAAGAAGAAACAGGCGTAACGCTGTTTATCCGCGGCAAGCGCAAAATTACGCTGACGCCCGAAGGCATGCTGCTGCGCCGCCGTGCGGAAGAAATTTTATCGCTGGTGGACAAAACCGAAAAAGAACTTCTGCAGCAGGACGCGCTTGTGGAAGGCACTATTTCCATAGGCTGCGGCGAATTAAATTCCGTTAACCTGCTGGCGCAGATTATAAAAGACTTTAAAGCCCTTTACCCGAAAATAAAATTCAACCTGCATACCGGCAATTCCGACCAACTGAAAGAACAGCTTGAGCAGGGGCTGATTGATATTGCCCTGCTGCTGGAGCCCGTAAGCATTGAAAAATATGATTTTCTCCGCCTGCCGGTAAAAGAACGCTGGGGCGTAATTATGCCAGCCGGCTGTGCGCTGGCCGCCAAAAAGAGCATTACCGCCCGCGATTTAACAGGCCTGCCGCTTATTACCGGCCGCCGCGCCACCATTAACAACGAACTTAACAACTGGATTGGCCGCGAGCTCAGGAATTTAAACATAGTGTTTACCACAGACCTTGCCGCCAACGCCATTTTAATGGTAACAAACGGCCTTGCTTATCAGCTGACGCTGGAAAACCCCGTCCCCGCGCTGGACGGAACGCGCGTTACCTTCCGCCCGCTGGAGCCTGAACTCAGCTTCGGCACGCTGCTTGCCTGGAAGCGTTATGCCCCCGGCAGCCCCGCCGCCGAAAAATTCATCAGCCATGCAAAATGCTTTTTAAGCATGAACCAATCTCAAAGATAAGCATTGGAATTTTTGCCTTTGCCTACATTATAATAAAAGCACCGGGAGCATCATGCCGGTGCTTTTGCTATTGACTTAAAGCGTACTTCAACTGTTAAACTAAAGGCAGGGAAAAATTATGCAGAACAACAGCAAACCTTCACACCTTTCTTTTACGGCTCAGCGGGCAGCTGGCTATTTACTGGGCTTTGCCCTTTTATACACCCCGTTTGAACTGTACCGCCGCTTTTTGGAAAACGTTTTAAACGTGCAGCCGGCGTTTTTACCGCACGCTTTCTGCCCGCGCATACCCACGGCAGAAATTTTTACCGGCGGATTTTTCGAGCTCAACAATTTAATGCTGGCATCAACTTTGCTTTTCTGGCTGCTGTGCCTGGTGTTTGGCCCGTTTTTCTGCGGCAGGCTGTGCGTGGCCGGTTATTTTGCCGAAAGCCTCAGCCATCTGGTGCCGGAACGCTGGCAGATTGAATGGGAAAAATATGTGCCAGTGCCTTATATCCGCTTCGGCATGCTGCTTGGCTATATGCTGCTGCCGCTGTGGTACGGCTTTTACCCCTGCGCCTACTGCAACTTTTATCTGTTCGACAGCCTTGTAAGCGTTCTTTTCGGCGCGGCCATTTCGTTTACCGTGCCTCTTGCCGCAACAGGCTTTTTATACCTGGTGCTGTTTGGGCTGTTTACCAAAGGCGGGCGCGGCTACTGCCGCTTTATGTGCCCGCAGGGAGCAATGCAGAGCCTGTTTTTCATCATCGGCAGCAAACTTGGAATAGCCTCCAAAATACAGGTTAACCGCGAAAAATGCGTAAAATGCCGCCTTTGCGTTAAAAACTGCCCCATGCGTGCCATGAGCCTTAAAAACGGCAGCATTAAAAATGACGTAAGCCTGTGCATAAAATGCGGCGTATGCCAGCATAACTGCCCCGTAAAAGTCATTACAACAGGAGGCGGCAGATTATGAAAAAGAATGTTTTAACAACGCCAAAAGATAAACTTTTAAATTTAGCCGTTGGTGCCGGTATACCGCTTGGAACAGCTGCAAGCGGCGCTGCCGGAGGCTGCACGGGTATCTGCGGCAGCTGCGGCGGCACATGCCTTGGCGGCTTCGCGCTGGCAGCCTGGCTCTGCGGCAGCGTATACTTCAAGCGCCGCCGTAAAAGTTTAACCGCTGACGGAAAACCACAATCCGTTCAGCCTTAAATAAAAAAATTAAAGGAGAGATGAATATGAAAAAATTTCTTTGTGCTTTGATGATGGCCGTACTTGCTTTGGGCATAACTGCCTGCGGCGGAGCAGCGGAACAATCCACGCCTGCGCCCGCTGCCAAAACACAAACGGCTGCACCGGCAGCTGACGGCGGCAAAAAAATCCTCGTAGCCTACTTCAGCCATACCGGCAACACCGAAAAAGTAGCGCAGCTTATCCAGAGCAAAACCGGCGCCGATATTTTCAAAATTGAAACCGCAGCCCCGTATCCTTCCGTTTACCGCGAAACAACGGAACTTGCAAAGCAGGAAAAAGCCGATAACGCCCGTCCTGCATTGAAAAACAAAGTGGAAAACATGGCCCAGTACGATGTTGTTTTTGTAGGTTACCCCATCTGGTGGTATACCGCGCCGATGGCAGTAGCAACCTTTGCCGACAGCTATGATTTCAGCGGCAAAACCGTTATCACCTTCTGCACCAGCGGCGGCAGCCCCATCAGCGACAGCACGCCGGACATTAACAAATGGTTTAAAGGCGCAAATGTTATTGAAGGCATCCGCGCTTACCCGGACGATACCGCAGCTACCGAAAAATGGCTGGCAGGCCTGAACCTGTAAAACCCCATAAAAAGTTAAACCTGCACTTTTAACGGTGCAGGTTTTTTTATGCCTTCATCTGTTTAATTTTTAAGGTTTAACAACGGCTTTTAAAATCGGGTCGTTATGGTCGGTAAGGCGCTCAAAGGTATGCTGCAAATCATCAAGCGGCACTATATCGGTAACAAAGCTTTCGGCGTCAACCATGCCGCTGGCAATCAGGTTAATGGTTTCGGTAAATTCCGTGCGCGTGCACGATACGCTGCCGTGCAGCTTAACCTCTTTCAGTACCAGGCGGTTAACGTCCACGCTGATTTGCGGGTCAATGGAGTTGCCAATCATTACGATTTCGCCGCCGGGCTTAACCGCTTCAATGCACATATTCAGCGTTTCGGCAGCGCCGACTGCTTCAAATACAATGTCGAAGCCACCATCGGTGTCCTCCAGCATCTGCTTTACGCTTTCCGGGCTGCTTTCGTAAAAGGTATCGCACAGGTTCAGCTCGCGCGCCTTGCGCGTTTTAATGTCATGGCGTTTGCTCATAGCCACAAACGAAGCGCCTGCCTTGCGTGCCAAATCGCACATAAAGTGCCCTATAATGCCTGTGCCAACCACCAGCACCTTATCGTTAAGGCGCAGGCCGGAATGTTTAACGGCATGGTACGCTACCATCAGCGGGTCAATAAGGCCTGCTGCCACATCCGAAACGGTATCCGGCAGTTTATAGGCGTTGCTTGCCCTGCCCACAAATTTTTGCGCATAGCCGCCGTTGCACACAAAGCCAACGTAATTGGTACCGTCCACAAAGCGGCACAGGTGTTCCAGCCCGGCACGGCACATATCGCATTCGCCGCAGTACAGGTTCGCCCAAAAGGTAACGCGGTCGCCAACTTTAAAGCTGCTGCTGCCGGGATTGGTTACCACGCCGCAAAACTCGTGCCCCATATGGAACTCGCCGTCCTGCTCTGCCCAGCCCTTGCCTGTTTTCCACATATGAATATCGCTGCCGCACACGCCGCAGGCTTTAACCTCAATTTCAAGCTCGCCTGGTTTTAATTCCGGCACGGGTACATCCTGCACAACTATTTTTTGCGGGCCTGCAAGTACGCCCGCTTTCATTGTTTCTGCCATGTTATCACAATCCTTTCTATACAAAAACAGCGCCTGCCGCCAATGGCAGACGCTTTTTTATCAGCTTTGAACCTGGCGCTGCTGTTCAGCCGGATAACGGTCGCCCACAACGGGGAACCGGCCCACGGCTGCTTCCAGTTCGCGCACATCGGCTGCCGAAAGCGGCATATCCGCAGCACGCAGGTTTTCTTCAAGATGCGCCAGTTTGGTAGTACCGGGAATCGGTACAATAAAAGGTGCTTTGGCAAGCAGCCATGCCAGCGCCACCTGCGCCGAAGTCATGCCGCGCCTGCGCCCAAATTCCTGCAACTCGTTAACAATGCGCGTATTAAGGCGGATATTCTCCGGTGAAAAACGCGGCAGGGTCTGCCTGTTGTCGTTGTTGGGGTCAAAACGTGTATATTCGTTAATGGCGCCGCCCAAAAAGCCGCGGTTCATCGGGCTGTAAGGCACAAAACCAATGCCAAGCTCACGGCAGGCATCAAGCACGCCATTGGTTTCCACATCACGGAACATCAGGTGATACTCGCTCTGCACGGCAGTCAGCGGCGTTACGGCATGCGCACGGCGGATAGTATCCGCGCTTACTTCGCATACGCCCCAGCATTTAACCTTGCCTTCCTTAATTAAGTCGCCGATAGTGCCTGCAACTTCTTCAATCGGCACATTACGGTCAAGCCTGTGCTGATAAAACATTTCCAAGCAGTCCACACGCAGGCGGCGCAGCGATTCCTCGCAGTAACGGCGGATGATTTCCGGCCTGCTGTTCTGCCTGCCGGTAGCTTTGCCGTTAATAACTTCGTGCCCGAATTTTGTAGTTACGGCAACCTGCCCCTTGTAAGGTGCAAGCGCTTCGCCGACGAGTTCTTCGTTAATAAGCGGCCCGTAAATAATGGCGGTGTCAAACAATGTTACGCCGCGTTCAACCGCCTCGCGGATTACTTTAATGCACTCTTTGAGGCTGGGCGATACGCTGCGGTTGTAGTTCATGCCCATGCAGCCAAAGCCCAGTGCCGATACCGTCAGTGCGGCGCTGCCGCTGCCCAGCGTGCGCCTGCCGCTGATGTTCATATGCCCGCTTTTATTGGCTTTGCTGCGTCCTTTGGCTTCCGTTTCCTGCGGAATTACGGAAGACGCCGCCAGAAAGGCTGCACCCATCAGTGCCGATTTCTGCAAAAATGACCTCCTGCTCATCAGCTGCGGCTGTTTTTCTTTATTATCTGTATTTTCAGCCATAAAATTCCCTCCAGTAATTTTTTACTGTATTGCAATACAAAAACCGTTTGGCACCGGCCGTTTTTTACGCGCGCTTACGGCAGCGGCACCCGGCTTTCTGATTTCATTTTATTACCGGCAGAAGCATAAATCCAATACTTACCTTTTATAACACGATATGCAAAGCGGGCATGGCAAAGCTATTGCGCGCACGCGTTAATGTATTATAAAATAAAAATACAGATACAGCCTGTAAATATGTAAGGGGATGTTACGCCATGGAACTACGGACATTAAAGTATTTTTTAACAGTAGCCCGCGAAGAAAACTTTACCCGGGCTGCCGAACTGCTGCACATAACCCAGCCCACGCTCAGCCGCCAGCTTATGCAGCTGGAAGAAGAAGTAGGCGCGCAGCTTTTTAACCGCCTGTCGCGCAAAATAACGCTTACGCAGGCCGGGCTTATTTTGCGCCGCCGCGCAGAAGAAATAGTGGGGCTGGTGCAAAAAACCGAAAAGGAAATCAGCACCTGCGACGAAATGGTAGAAGGAGAAATTTCCATCGACGCAGGCGAACTTTACGCCGTGCAGTATTTGCCGCCGCTTATTAAATCCTTCCGCGAAATTTACCCCAATGTTACCTTTGAAATTTACACCGGCAATGCCGACCAGATTAAAGAGCGCATTGAAGACGGGCTGACTGATATCGGCGTAATGCTTGAACCCGTAAGCATTGAAAAATACGAATTTATACGCCTTAAAGACTGCGAGCGCTGGGTAGTGCTTATGCCGCCGGATGATCCGCTGACGGCCAAAAGCGCCATTACCCCGCAGGATTTGGCAGGCAAGAACGTTTTTATGGTAAGCCGCGGCACCGTGCGCAACGAAATTGCCAGCTGGTTCGGCAGCAGCTTTAAGGATATTATCATTACCGGCAGCGGCAACCTGCCTGCCAACAAGGCCATTATGGTTAAAGAAGGGCTTGGCTATGCGCTTATTATCGGCAGCAGCATTACCTTTTGGGATGAAAAACACATTGCCTGGCGCCCGCTGCAGCCGGAAATGCGCACAAGCAGCGTTATAGCCTGGAAGCGCCATCAGCCGCACACACCGGCCGTAGAAAAGTTTATAGCCCATTTAAGGGACAATCTGCCGCAAAACTAAAAAAAGGGCATAAAAAAATCTTCTTCCAGAAAAGGAAGAAGATTTTTTATTTTATATTATTTGCGCAGCACAAGTTTAATAAACACCCTGCTGCCTTCATATAATAAAATCATCGGCACTGCCAGAAGTGTCTGCGTTACCACATCAGGCGTCGGCGTAATAATTGCCGCTAAAATAAACGAAGCAACCACCATATAGCGCCGCCCGCGCTTCAGCAAAGCAGAAGTTACCACACCCATCTGCGCCAGCACAATAAGCACCATGGGCAGGTTAAAAATAAAGCCGAAAGGCACAACCAGCATCAGGAAAAAGTCCAGATAGCTTTCTATCGAAAGCATCGGTGCAATATTGCCGCCTGCAAAGGTTGTAAAAAAGTGCAGCCCCTGCGGAAATACAAAAAAGTATGCAAAAGCAATACCCGCCCAGAACAAAAGCACCGACGAAGGCACAAACAGCATCAGCGCCGAGCGTTCCCTGCCGGTTAGGGCTGGCACCAGAAACGCCCACAGTTCATAGAACAAAACCGGGGCCGCAAGCAGCACGCCGCAGGCAAGCGCTATTTTTATGTAGATAAAAAACGCTTCCGCCGGGCGCATATAATACAAATTGGTGGCAGGCGCCGTCAGCACTGCCACAATTTCATCAATATAAAAGCTGCTTACCAGCGTGCCTGCGGCAAGCGCCGCCAGGCTGTGCAGAATTCTGCGCCGCAGTTCGCCCAGATGTTCCGTTAAGGTCATTGCCTCATCATTGTTATCTAACGGACGGCCATTATCCATAGCTTGCGCCGTCACTTTTTGGCTTCCGCCTGTACAGTTTCCGCACCGGCAGACGCAGCGTCTTTGGTTTCCGCGGTTTCGGCAATTTCACCTGCTTTTTTAATTTCTGTTTCCGTGCTGTTTACAGCCTGCTTAAATTCCTTCATGCTTTTGCCAAGGGCAGAACCGATTTCCGGCAGCTTGCCGGGACCGAAAAAGATAAGCCCTATAACCAAAATAAGCAAAAGTTCGGGTAAGCCTAAACCAAACATAATAATTCCTCCTTGCAGCCGCTTTATTATAAGTTTTATGCTTTGCTACATATATAGTAACACTTGCAGCCAACTCTAAGTCAAGCCTTATTTAAAATTTAATCTCGGGCTAACCTTCGTTTTACTTATACTAAACAAAGCGCCTTAATCAATGCTGATAAGCTCATAATTGGGGTTGCCCATTTTCAGCTCGCGCATATAGCTTAACTGGCGCAGTCCTTCACGGCTTTCAATGCGTTCAATCAGGTCTTTGTTATCGCCGCCCGGCTTGTTGTAAACAAGGTCAACGCTGGCCTGGTCAATCGCCAGAATATCCGTTGAAGCGAGAATGCCGATATCGCCGATAGTGGGCTCCGCCGCACGCGCACCGGCGCAGTCGCAGTCTACGGACATACGGCGCATAACGTTAATGTAAACAATGTGTTTGCCGAAAAAATCCGTTACGGCTTTGCCGGCCTCAACCATGTTTTCCATAAAAGCAGCGTTGCGCACGCTAAAGCCCCTGCCGTGCTGCATTATTTTGCCAACCTCACCGTCGGCGCAGCCAATGGCAATGTTTTTAAGCGAACCGCCATAGCCGCCCATGCTGTGCCCTTTAAAATGCGTCAGCACTACCATGCTGTCATAATCCACAAGGCTTTTGCCTACGGACATTTCCGTAAAGTGCTTGCCCCCGCGCACCGGCAGCATTACCGCGCCGTACTCGTCCATAATATCCACCGGGCAAAAATCCCAGCCGTTGGCCATAATGGTTTCGCGGTGGCGCGCCGTAGCGCTGCGCCCGCCGCCATAGGCAGTGTTGGTTTCAACAATCACGCTGCCGGGAATCGGTTCCTGCACGGCTTTAACAAAACTGCGCGGCAGGAAGTTTTTGCCGCCCTGCTCGCCGGTGTGTATTTTAAGCGCTACTTTGCCATAAATATCGCTGTTGATCAGTTTATACAGCTTTACCATGCTGTCTTCATTTATTTTATCCGTAAAATACACTTTGGCGCGGCTTATGCCGTCCGCTGCCGCGCTGCCTGCCGCAGCACTAACCGGCTGCCCGGCAGTTGCCGCTGTCTGCGTGGCCGCGTCGCCAAACTTGCAGCCCGCCAGCCCCAAAACCGTAAAGCCTGCCAGTTTTAAAAAGTCTTTGCGTGAAAGCCTGTCCATATCAATGCCCCCCTTTAAACCATAACGGCATGCAATAAATTTGATTTGCCTAAATTATACCCGCTGGAGCCGTTTCCAAGTCAAGCATAAAAGCAATAAGTTTTTAATATTTTCAAATTCATAGGGCAGGCTTTACCGTCTGCACCAAGCAGCAAAAAAAGGGAGTACGCCAATATTTTTAACAGCTATTCCGCACTTTATATTAATAAAAAAGAGGACGGCGAAAAGCCGTCCTCAAAGGGTTATGTGTCAGAAGAACTGAAGTTTTAAATTAGAAAGTGAAAGTTACATCAGTCCACAAGGTCTGAGTATCTTCACTGCCTTCACTGGATTCCATATCAGCATATTTAACATTGAATACAATGTTTTTAGCGAGAGTCAGGTTAGCACCTACATCATAGCCCTGATAACCGTCACCTGTTGCGGTATCTCCCGGGAATACAGCATAGCCGCCTGCAAACAGGGTAGGTTCAAGGAAGGTTGCGAGCGGACGGTCGCTGTAGTTAGCATACAAGCCCCAGCTGCCGGGTTTAGAAGCTTTAGCTCCACGATAAGCAAGGCCTACCAAATAACCGCTTTCATCACCATCGTAGCCATTAACATCACTGTCACCATAGAAATAGCTGCCACGCAGGGTCAAATCTTTAGCAATTTCGCCATCAAGAGCGAGTTCCCAAATATCCTGTTCACGAGCAGTATCAGCTTTATAGTAATGGAGGTCAGCACCAACTACACCAAATTTTCCTTCAACACCGGCTACATATACACGGTCGCCGTCTTCTACGCCGCCATCAAAGAAACCATTGCCGGTATTTGTCCAAGCACTGCTGGAAGCCTTATAAGCCCAGCCGAATACTTTTACGTTATCGCCATAGCTCAGTTTTACACCATCGCCGCGAGTATCCATTACGTCGGATTTAACGAAGTCCTGACGGCCTGCTTCTACTTTAACGCCGCCGATAGGACCGGAAACGTATGCCCAGTTCAGTTCGAGGTCATCGTCGCCGGATTCGTTATCGAAATACTGTCTGTTCTGGAAACGTCCGGTATAGGTCCAGTCTTCGTTAATAGCGCCGTTCAGGAACAGACGAGTACGCAGGTAGCTTTCGTGAGCGCTGTTATCGCCGGAACGATAAGAAGGACGAATCTGACCGGTGATTTTTACGTTGTCAGATTTTTTCTCGAGGTTAGCTACGCGAACGCCAAGGCTGTCGAGTTCGTCAGCAAATTCAGCAGCTAATTTATCAACATTAGCGCCTTTTGCCATTGCTTTTGCTACAATCTGAGCCATTTCATAGCGGGTCATCAGTTTATCTCCGCCGTAGGTGCCGTCGGGATAACCGTCTACAACGCCTTCTGCTGCCAGTTTGTTAACAGCATCATAAGCCCAGTGGCCAGCAGGTACATCGCTGAACGGATTAGCTGCATATGCGGATGCAGTTACGCCGAGAGCCATAGCCATTGCTAATACTAAGGATTTTTTCATTTTGTTTTCCTCCTTTTAGAAAAACACTTTATATTTTATAAAGCGCGGAGGTACAAATTACCGGCTTTTGCCAAAACTTACGGTGCGAGTCTCCTGGTTTCCTCTACCTGTTTTGCCGCCTGCCTTTAACCTGTGCCTTTTGCGCAATATAACTAAGCCAAGGCTTTGCCCCTGAGGAATTGGCAAAGCCTTAAAAAAGAAGGCGTACTTGCAATACGGAACAGTGAAAAACTCCGGCTAAAACTGCCAAAAGGGATGGAGAAAAATCTCATGTTCCCAACCTTCTTTTCCCGGGCAAAGTAACAACCGGCCTGACCGGCCAGTCTTTCTTCACAGTTTTATTATATAAACGGGCAGTTTAATCTGCAATTTCAATAATTAATGCCAGTTATTAGCGGTGCTTATTAATTACCGGTGTTTTTCTGCGGGCGAAAGGCTTCCAGAATTACGTTTGCAAAGTCCTTAATATAATTATTGGTGTTGGCTTTTTTCCAAAACAGATAGTATTTTATCTGCGCCTGCTTGCCGCCCTGGTACAGCGCCAAAATGCGGATGCCCTCGCTGGGCTTGGTATCGGGTGCGGCGCTGCCGCCAAACAAAAAGCCGTTGCCTGCCGCTGCCATAATGCGCGCTTCTTCTACGCTGCGCGCAAAAACAAAACTGCCTTCAAAGCCCAGCACCTGCGTATAAAAATCCTTTTCCGTTTCACGCTGTTTTTCATCCGCTACCAGAATGCAGGGAATCTGCTCCAAATCTTTCAGCTCGGCACAGCCGCCTTCAAAGCCGCCGTAAACGGAGGATACTTCAATAAAGCACGGCAGAGATACTACCGGCAGCATTTCGTATTCTTCCGATACCACATGCCTTTGCAGGTTAAAGGCTATATCCGTTTTGCCGTCGCGCAGAAGCGCGGCAATTTCCTCATGCGTGCCGCCGCTTACATTCAGGCGCACGCCTGCGTTTTGCTGTTTAAACATGCTTACCGCCTTATACAAACGGTCATCGGCAAAGCTGTTAAGGTAACACACTTTCAGGCTGCCTTCCTGCCCGGCAGCAGCGGCAATGGTGCCGTTTTTAAGTTTTTCCGTTTCGCCAAGCAGTTTTTTGCCGTGGCTGTACAGGTATTTTCCGGGTTCAGTCAGCGTAAAGCGGCGCGTGCTGCGCACCAAAAGCTGTACCCCCAGTTCTTTTTCCAGCGACAATATCTGCTGGGATATTGCCGACTGAGATATAAAACATTCTTCGGCCGCTTCTGTAAAGCTGCCGGTATCCACTACGGTTACAAAATATTTAATCTGCCTCAGCAGCATAAGCCGCCCCTCCTCTCTCAGGAACTGTATTTTTATTGTAAAGTTTTGACTTTACTTTCAGTCAAACCGTTACGCAAATTTTTCAAAAACTTTTCTTATTTCTGCTACAAAGCCATGCCTTACCGCATAAAAGCATGTTTTTTAGTTATTTACTATCATATATAACAGAGTAAACTTAAAACAAATTGTATTTTTAATGCTATTTATAAGAAATTTTTATGAACATTTTTCAACAGCCCTTGACTTAGAGCCGTCTTCAACTTTTATAATAAAGGCGTAAAAACAAATCCTGCCCAGGGCAGGCTAAAAAGGCAGGGATTATTATGAAAAAAACAGCCAGAATTTTGCTTGCGCTTTGCGCTTGCATGCTTATAGGAGGTAATGCCGCTATGGCACAGGACAGAATGGAAGAAAGCTCCGCCACCGTTAAGGCCCTTTACGGTACGGAAAATCCGTGCAGCATTAAAGGTGCGCCGGAACTTGGCGAGATTATGCAGAAATTTATTTACAGCGATGTGAACAATCAGGTAAAAATGCCTTTGGCGCAAAAAGAGCTGCTGACGCTGGTGGTTTTAACTGCCAACAACACTCCGGAAGATATCGGCATTCACGTTAAAGGCGCGTTAAATGCCGGGGCAACGCCCGAAGAAATACGCGAAACCCTTTACCAGTGCACGCCTTATGTTGGTTTTGCACGCAGCAAGGCCGCGCTGATTGAAATGCAGATTGCTTTTGAAGAAGCAGGCGTAAAACTTCCGCTGGAAAACCAGGGCACAACTACCGACGCCGACCGCATTGCCAGAGGCGAACAAACGCAGGTTGACATTTTCGGCGACCGTATGCGCGGTTTTGCAAATTCCGGCAAAGGCGACCAGGCGCACATTAACAACTGGCTCAGCGGCAACTGCTTCGGTGATTATTACACCCGCAAAGTGCTTGATTTAAAACAGCGTGAGCTGATTACCTTTACCGCAATTATCACGCTCGGCTGCTGCGACCCGCAGGCCAAAGCACATGTTAACGGCAACCTTGGCGTTGGCAACACCCGTCAGGATTTAATTGACGCCGTTACCGTAGCGCTGCCCTACATCGGCTATCCGCGCACGCTCAACGCCATCAGCGCCATTAACGCCGTTGTACCGGCAGAATAAAACAGTTTCCACGTTCCGCAAATAAAAAAAATCCGCCCTAAGGCGGAAATTTACGAAAGAGGAGCAAAGCATATGAAAACAAAAAAACTTTTATTAGCATTATGCGCATTTATGATTATGGGAGGTAATGCAGTTATGGCACAGGAACAAACAATACCTGAAGAATTTGCAAAAGAAAACATTTTTGGGCTCGGCGAAAAGAACGTGGCTTACCAGCAGTATTTTATCGGCCAGAGCTATTTAAACCCGCTGACCAAAGAACGTGTGGGCACAGCCAACGTAACCTTTGAACCCGGCTGCCGCAACAACTGGCATATTCACCACAAAGGCGGGCAGATTTTACTGGTAACCGCAGGCCGCGGCTACTACCAGGAATGGGGCAAACCCGCGCAGGAACTTAAACCCGGCGACGTTGTAAACATTGCGCCCGAAGTTAAACACTGGCACGGCGCCGCACCGGACAGCTGGTTTGCGCACATTGCCATTGAAGTACCGGCTGAAGGCAGCAGCAACGAATGGCTGGAGCCCGTTACCGACGAAGAATACAGCAAATTAAAATAAACCGCAGTAAACAAGTACGAATAAAGAATCCGCTTACACAAGTACAACCCCCTCCGCTGTTAAAACGAAGGGGGTTATTATTATGCCTGCGGCGGAAAATAAAAAAAGCACTGCAATACCGATTACAGTGCTTTGGCTATAAAATAAAAATGGTGATCCACCCGCGACTCGAACGCGGGACACCCTGATTAAAAGTCAGGTGCTCTACCGACTGAGCTAGTGGATCACATCAGTTACTAAAACGTCAAGCCCGTTCCAGCAACAAAATAATTATACAAATTAATCATTACTTTGTCAAGTATTTTCAATAATTTTTCTGCAAAAATTTTTATGCGCGCTGTAGGTTTCCGGCAGGCCTGCCTGCATAAATTCTTGCACACACAAACGCAAAACACAGTGCAAGAAAAATTATGCCGCCAAACACCATGCTGCCCATTCCCAAAGAGGCTATTATTTCGCCGCACAGCATGGTGCCGAAAGTTGTGCCGAGGTTGGCGGCTGTTAAAAACAGGCCGTTGGCAAAATCAGGTGCTTCCGGCGCGGCAGAGGTAATCCAGTATTGGTTTATATTTACATTAATGCCGCCAATAATGCCCCATACAAGTGTTAATGCCACCACGGCCGGTGCGTAAGCTCCCGTAAAATACACCGCCATATATACGGCCGCCAGTGCCGGGGCAAACAGCACTGCCGTGCGCAGCGGCGCTTTGGTAAGCAGCCTGCCGCCGATAATATTGCCCAGAATATTGGCGCAGCCGTATATAAACAGCACCGCGCTGATATTATTCCACGAAAGGTGCGTAATCTGTTCAAGATAACCGGAATAAAAACCGAATACGCCAAAAACAGCGCCGTTCATAAAAATTATGCCTGCAATAGAAAGCCAGAGCACCGGGCGTTTTAACAGCACCAGCTGTTCCTTGCAGGAAGCGCGCCCCTCTACCGGCAAACGCGGCACAAAAACAAGCGTTGCCGCAAACGCCAGAAGATTGCCTGCCGCAAATACCGCCATTGCCGCGTCAAGCGAAAAATTGGCCGCTACAAAGCTGCTTATGGGCACGCCCAGCACCATGCCTGCCGAAACGCCTACAATAACTTTGGCAACGGCTTTTAACCGGTCTTTTTCCGGCACGGAAGCACCGGCAACGGAAAAGGCCAGCGAACAGTACACCGGATGCAAAAAGGCAGGCAGCACGCGGGCAGCAAGCGCCACGGCAAAATTATCCGTACACATGCCCGCTATATTGCCAAGTGCAAACAGCCCCAGCACCAGCAGCATTACTTTTTTGCGTTCCATACCGGAAAACAGCAGCGGCATAACCGGACCGGAAAACCCTACCGCCAGCGCAAAAAGGCTTATTAAAAGCCCAGCCTGCGGTATGCTTACGCCAAAGCGCTCCGCCAGAAGCGGCAGAATGCCTATAACGCCCATTTCGGTATTGATAATGCTGAACACGCCAATGGTTAAAATAAATATCATTAAATTACCGTTTGATTTTAACAATGCAGTTTCTCCTTTAAATTTTTATAATTAAAGCCGCTTTAACAAATTTATTATAAAAAACGCCATTGTTAAAAACAAATACTTAATTTGGCTGTTTTATATGCTTTTTAAGTATAAATTTTTACAAACGCCTGCTGAACTTTTGCATTAAAAATATTTACAAATAAAATAATTGGTGTAATATATAGTATGATGTAAGCAAAAGCTAACCATTACGCATTTCAGTTCAACAATATGCTTTTGAAAAATAAAATGCTGGAAAATATTTTAAACTTGTGTTATCATAGAAAGCAGACACAATTTTAAAAACAATATTTTTTATTAATTAGCAAAAGTCATTCCTAAATGGAGGATTTTATATGCAGATAGGTTTGGATATCGGCAGCACCACTGTAAAAATAGCCGTGCTGGATGATGCCGGAAAACTGCTTTTCAGTAAATATGCCCGTCATGCCAGCCGCATTACGGAAACCATAAAAACCATACTCGATGAACTTGCCGCGCAGATGCCGTGGCTTAAAACAGCACGTCTTGCCATCAGCGGCAGCGCAGGCATTGGCATTGCCGAAAGCTGCGGCGTGCAGTTTGTGCAGGAAGTTTTTGCAGAAAAAATATGTACGGAACGCCTTAACCCGGATACGGACGTTGTTATTGAACTGGGCGGCGAAGATGCTAAAATATTATTTTTAGGGCGGCATTTCGATGCCCGCATGAATGACAGCTGTGCAGGCGGCACAGGGGCTTTTATCGACCAGATGGCTTCTTTGCTGAACGTACCGGCCGAAGAACTTGACAAACTGGCAGCCACTGCCAAAACACGCTACACCATTGCCAGCCGCTGCGGCGTATTTGCCAAAAGCGACATTCAGCCCCTTTTAAACCAGGGCGCGGAAAAAAATGACCTTGCTGCAAGCATTTTTGACGCCGTTGCCAGCCAGGCAGTAACAGGCCTTGCCAAAGGCCGCCCCATTAAAGGCAACGTGCTTTACCTTGGCGGCCCGCTGACCTTTTTCGGCTGCCTGCGCGCCAGCTTTGACAAAATTTTAAATTTACAGGGCACCTGCCCCGAAAACAGCTTATATTATGTGGCAATGGGCTGCGCTTTTTGTGCCGAACACACCGTAGACCTTACCACGCTGGCGGAAAAAATGCACGCTGCGGATGCCAACCGCCAGTTTGAGCATTTGCCGCCGCTGTTTAAAAATATTGAAGAATATGACGCCTTTGTTGCGCGCCACAACCGCGACAATGTTCAGCGCGGCGATATTGCAGCCGCCAGGGAAGCCTATCTCGGTATCGACAGCGGCAGCACAACAATAAAAATTGCCGTAGTTGCGCCGGACGGCAAGCTGCTTGATTCTTTTTACCAGAGCAACAAAGGCAACCCGGTTGTTGCCGTGCGCGATTATCTGACCGGATTTTACGAAAAATACCCTGACTGCCAAATACTTGCCGCTGCCGTTACGGGCTACGGCGAAGAACTTATAAAACACGCCTTCCACGCCGATTACGGCATTGTGGAAACCATGGCGCATTTTATTGCTGCCAAAAGCCTTTTGCCGGAAGTGGATTTTATTCTTGACATCGGCGGGCAGGACATTAAATGCCTTAAAATACACAACGGCTGCATCGACAACATCTTTTTAAACGAAGCATGCTCCAGCGGATGCGGCAGCTTTTTGCAGACTTTTGCCGGTATTCTCGGTTACAGCGCGGAAGATTTTGCCAAAATAGGCCTGTTTGCCGATAAACCGGTTGACCTTGGCAGCCGCTGCACCGTATTTATGAACAGCAACGTAAAGCAGGCGCAGAAAGACGGGGCTTCCGTTGCCAATATCAGCGCCGGGCTTTCCATAAGCATTGTTAAAAATGCACTGTTTAAAGTTATACGCCCTTCCGGGCCTGATGACCTTGGCAAACACATTGTTGTGCAGGGCGGTACCTTTTTAAACAACTGCGTGCTGCGTGCCTTTGAACAGGAACTGAACCTTGAGGTTGTGCGCCCCGATATAGCAGGTTTAATGGGTGCTTATGGCGCAGCCTTATATGCGCAGGAACGCCGCAAACTGCATCCGCAGGATTCCGCGCTGCTTAAAGCGGAACAGCTGCGCACTTTTTCACATACGGTTAAATCCGTTACCTGCGGTTTATGCAGCAACCACTGCCACTTAACGGTAAATATCTTTGCCGACGGCAAACCCTATATCAGCGGCAACCGCTGCGAACGCCCGGTTACGCACTGCGCGCCCAACGACAGCCTGAACCTTTACCGCTACAAACTGCAGTTACTGGAAGAATTTAAGCCCGTACCCGGCAGGCGCGGCAAAATCGGCCTGCCGCTCGGCCTTAATATGTACGAACTGCTGCCGTTTTGGCATACCTTTTTTACGGAGCTGGGCTTTGAAGTAATTACCAGCCCTATTTATGACAAAACCATTTTCCAGAAAGGCCAGAACACCATTCCGAGCGACACGGTATGTTACCCCGCCAAAATGATGCACGGCCATATAAAATGGCTGCTGGCGCAGGGCATTACAAGCATTTTTTACCCCTGCATGACCTACAATGTTGATGAGGACACAGCGCAGAACTGCTATAACTGCCCGGTTGTTGCCTATTACCCCGAAGTTTTGGCAGCAAACATTGAAGAATTAAAAAATATTCACTTCTTTTACGATTACCTTGGCCTTTTGAATAAAAAACTGCTGGCCAAAGAATTATACAAAATGCTGAGCCCCGTTTACACGGATTTAAGCAGTGCGGAAATTAAAAACGCGCTTACCCCCGCATTTAAGGCTTACCGGGATTTTGAAGCCCGCGTTAAGGAGCAGGGCAAAAAAATAACCGAAGAAGCCTTAAGCAAAAACATGCCGGTTATTATCCTTGCAGGGCGCCCGTACCATACCGACCCGAAAATTAACCACGGCATAGACCGCCTTATTACCGGGCTGGGTGCTGCTTTAATCAGCGAAGACTCTGCAAGCGGCAATATTGACCGCAAAGATTTGAACAAAGACCTGGAAGTTTTAAACCAGTGGACCTATCACAGCAGGCTGTATGCCGCCGCTAAATTTGCCGCGCAGAACCCTGCCATGAACCTTGTTCAGCTTGTAAGCTTCGGCTGCGGCTGCGACGCCATTACGGCTGACGAATGCCGCCGCATACTGGAAGAAAGCGGCAAAATTTACACCCAGATAAAAATTGATGACATTGAAAACCTTGGTGCGGCACGCATAAGGCTGCGCAGCCTGTTTGCGGCACTGGGCTTTGAATGCTGAAATAATTTTTGAAGGAGCAATTTTTATGTCTGAATCTGTGCTACCGGTTTTTACCAAAGAAATGAAAGCTACGCACACCATACTTGTGCCGAATATGCTGCCGTTTCATTTTGCCTTGCTGCGTTCCGCGCTGCAAAGCTGCGGCTACAAAGCCGAAATTTTACAGAACACCGGCCGCAACGTTATTGAAACAGGGCTGAAATACGTTAACAGCGATATATGTTACCCGGCGCTGCTCGTTATCGGGCAGATTATAAGCGCGCTGGAAAGCGGCAAATACGACCTCAGCAAAACGGCCGTTATGCTCAGCCAGACAGGCGGCGGCTGCCGTGCTTCCAATTATATATACCTTCTGCGTAAAGGCATGGAAAAAGCTGGCCTCGGCAATGTGCCAATCATCAGCCTTAATGTAAACGGCATGAACGAGCAGCCCGGCTTTGAGCTTAACCTTGCCATGATAAAAAAATTTATGGCCGCCATTATTTACGGCGACACTTTAATGTACCTTGCCAATAAAACCCGCCCCTACGAAACCATTAAAGGCGCGGTTGATGAACTGGCAGGCAAATGGCTGAACAGACTTGAAACCGCTTTTATAGAAGGCAAAGCGCAGGCTACCGGAACCATGAAACAGCTTTCGCGCGCTCTGGCGGAAGACTTTGCCGCCCTGCCGCAAAAAGCGGAGCATAAAATAAAAGTTGGCATTGTCGGCGAAATTTACATTAAATACGCAGGGCTTGGCAACAACAATTTAGAGCAGTTTTTACAGAAGCAGAACTGCGAATACATGCTGCCGGGGCTGCTGAACTTTATTATGTACTGCGCCGACACTTACTTAACGGACTACAAACTGTACGGCGGCAAATTTTTTAAATACGGCATTTCCAAAATGGCAATGCTTTATTTAAAACGCCTCGAAAAAATTATGCTTTCCGCACTTTCCACCCCGCCCTTTAAGCCGCCCGCTTCTTACGAAGAAACCAAAGCGCTTGCCAAAGGCGTTATTGGCTACGGCAACAACATGGGCGAAGGCTGGCTTTTAACGGCCGAAATGCTGGAACTTGCCAAAAACGGCTACAACAACATCATCTGCGCGCAGCCCTTCGGCTGCCTGCCAAACCACATAGCCGGGCGCGGCATGCTTAACAAAATCAAGGAAATTGCCGAAAATACCAATATCCTGCCTATCGACTACGATTCCAGCGCTTCTAAAGTAAATCAGGAAAACCGCATTAAATTAATGCTGGCTACCGCCGAATAAAATTTTAAACAAAAAATTACCCCGTTGCCAAAGAACTGACAACGGGGTTTATTTTTACCGTTATTTAATTAATTGCTGCCCTGATAAACCATGCCCTGAATATCGGTATCGGCTTTAACCTGTACAAAGGTGGTGGAGCCTGCCGGAATATTTACGGATTTGCCGGTTACAAAAGCACCGCCGATAATACCTACCGGGCCAAGCACTACCATACCGCCGATAGCGGCGCCTGCTGCACCGGCAACGGTTTCGGCTGCCTGTTTTGCAACATCGCCGAGGAATACTTTAACGCGGGTATTATCAATAGCGTAAATAAAGCCAAAGTCAACATCAATGCGGGCATCCTGGCCGAACATACGCGGGCCTACAACCTTGGTTACCTTGCCAACGCCTTCAGCGCCTTTCGGCAGTACCAGCACATCATTAACAAAAACATTGTCGGCAACTTTGTATTTTACAACATCGCCTGCTTTTGCGGTTTTGCTGCTGAGGTCTTCGGCAAATTCAAGCTTAATTACGGAATCTTTCGGCAGAGTTACGGTTTCAACAACAACAATGCCGTCCTGGAAAGCAAGGTTTGCCAGTGCTTCAAGGCGTCCAGCAAGAGAGCCTGCGCCAACTTCGCCGTTCAGCATTGTTTCCAGTGCTTCAATGCGGCTTTTTGCCGGGCCGCCTGCCGTACTTTCGGTAAACTGCCATTCAACGGCATTCAGCTTGGTTAAAAAGCTTGCTTCGCCGCTGCCGGCATAACCGTTGATATAATCATACAAATTATTAACTCTATTTAAAATAGGGTCAGTGGTAATGGTGCCGTAAACGTCATCTTCAAGGCTGTCCATTCTGCTGACCAGTGCGCCTGCCTGTTCCGTACCGTACAGGGCAACTTCCAGTGCGCCCATTTTTTCACTGGCAGACATTGTTTTCGGCGCAGCGGAGGCTTCAATGGCAGCGCTGGCAGAAATTTCGTCACCTGCTGCGGCTAAAGCTACGCCCGGAAAGGCAGATGTAACAGTAAGTGTTAACGTTAAAAATAAAGTAAGGAGTTTTTGTTTCATTTCATTACCTCCGTGCAAAAATATATATTAATTATATCATAAAAAGGCTTAAAAAAACAGTAAACTAATTGAAAACCGGGCAAGCATTAAAGCAAAGCCCGGTTTTATTTATTATTTTAAATATTTTGCAAAACTTGCCGCTACGGCATCTTTCATTTCGTCCATTTTGGCAAAGCGCCTTCTGTGCTGGGCACGTTTGGAAGGCTTCAGTTCCTCCATGGATTTTCTGTATTCGGGAATAGGTATTTTGTAAAAGCGTTTGTCCTCAAGCTGCTGCCCTTCGCATTCCTGCCAGAAGGCATCCAGCGAAGTTTTCAGTTTGCGGTCCACGCGGATATGGTTCATGGCATAATAGCCTTCGTTGCTGACGGCGTAAATGCTTTCGCAGCCCAATGCCGCCGCCACATTGCGGATGCCGTAAAAAATAAGGTTTTTGGTACGGTAGCCATAAAAGGCTTTGGTCAACCCTTTAATAACTTCCGAACCGTTGGGCGTTCCCTGCAATGCACCAATCCACAGCGCCGGTTCGCCGTTTTTACCGGGCGCAAGCCAGAACATAATCTGATACAGCGCTTCTTTATCCCACATCAGCACCAGCGAAAGGCAGCCTTCCTTGCGCTGCCCTGCGTGGAACCATAATTCCAGCGTCAGCGGCTTTTCTTCGTAGCTGTCTTCCCACAGGCGCAGCATTTCGCCTTCTGCATAAAGCCTGCGCAAAGCGTCTTCGGTTAACTTGCTTTCCAAAAATTCCACATGCCCTTTTACAAGGCTGATGCGTTCATCATAGGTGGAGTTTTTGTAAAAGAACTGCCTTGTCGCCTGCTCCACAAAACTTGTTGTATGGCGCAGCATATCACGGCGCAGCGGCGTTGCCGCAAAGAAATCCAGCAGGCCGCCAATCTGTTCGCTGTGCAGCATGCAGCGGGAACGGAAAACAACGTACCTTTTCCATTCTTTCAAGCGTTTGGTATTGTACAGGCTATGCCCGATATGTTGTAAAATTTCTGTATCCATGTCAGCCTCGCAATTGTTTGATATGTTACATTATACCATATTGCAGGCCTTACTGCCAGTTATGCTTTGTCGCGGTCATACATCGGGCGCAGGCGGTCCTGCATAGGAATTTTATCGGCTGCAGCCGCAAGCAGCGCCCATTCATACAGCGTGCTCTGTGCGCCAACGGGCTCCAGGCGGTTGGTAACGCGGCGGTAAGTGCCGTTCGATTGCATCATGTGCGCGCCAACGTTATCGCGCAGGTACAAATCAAGCACTTTTTTAATGCGCTCAATATGCGCCGGAGTTTCAACCGGGAAGAACAGTTCAACGCGGTCATTAAGGTTACGCGGCATCCAGTCTGCACTGGAGAGGAAAAGCTGTTCCTTGCCGCCGCCCTGGAACCAGAAAATACGGCTGTGTTCCAGCTGCCTGCCGACAATGCTGCGTACGGTAATGTTGTCGCTGATGCCGTCCATGCCAGCGCGCAGGCCGCAGATACCGCGGATGATAAGGTCTATTTTAACGCCTGCCATGGAAGCCTCGTACAGTTTCTGAATAACGGGGTAGTCAATCAGCGAGTTCATTTTGGCAATGATATGCCCGGTACCGCCTTTTTTAACAATGCTGATTTCGTTGTCGATAAGTTCATAAATCTTTTTGCGCAAGCCAAGCGGCGCCATAACCAGTTTGTTCCATACCGGCGGGTCCGAATAACCGGACAGCACATTGAAGAACGCCGAAGCATCGCTGCCGAACTGGTCGTTGGCAGTCATCAGGCCCATATCGGTATAAAGTTTGGCCGTGTTATCGTTGTAGTTGCCTGTGCCAAGATGTACATAGCGCTTAATGCCGTCTGCTTCCTTACGCACAACCAAAATAATTTTGGCGTGGGTTTTAAGGCCCATCAAACCGTAAATTACATGGCAGCCGGCTTCTTCAAGCCTGCGTGCCCAGATAATATTGTTTTCTTCATCAAAGCGCGCTTTTAATTCTACCAGTACCGTTACCTGCTTGCCGTTTTCGGCAGCGCGGGCAAGGGCAGCAACTATCGGCGAGTTGCCGCTGACGCGGTAAAGCGTCTGCTTGATGGCAAGTACGTTCGGGTCGTTGGCAGCGTCGCTTACAAATTTAACTACCGGGTCAAAGCTTTCATAGGGGTGGTGCAAAAGCACGTCGCGTTCACGCAGAACCTTAAAGATGTCGCTGTCATCCGGCAGTTCCAGCGGGCGCTGCGGCACAAATGGCTCGTACAGCCAGGGCCACATGCCCGGCAGCGAAGCAAATTTAAAGAAGCAGGTTGCGTCAAGCGGCCCGTTAATTTCATAAACCTCCTGCTCAGTAATGTCCAGATTATCGTACAGGAATTTTCTGATGCGGCTGTTGGCCTTATTGTAAATTTCCAGCCTTACAGAAGCGCCGCGCGTACGTTTGCGCAGGGATTTTTCCACTTCTTTCAGCAGGTTGTCGATATCGTCCTCATCAAATTCCAAATCGGCGTCGCGCGTAATGCGGAACGGCACAACATCCAGAATTTTGCAGCCGCTGTACAAATCGGAGCAGTGCTCGTTAATAACGTCTTCCAAAAATACAAAGCTGCGTTTTTCCTCGACGGGAACTTCCAAAAGGCGCGGCAGTACGGAAGGCACCTGCACGATGCCCATGCTGTCTTCTCCCTCCTGGTTGGTAAGTTCTACCGCAAGGTTCAGCGTTTTGTTTGCCAAAAACGGAAACGGGCGCGAGGCGTCAACAGCCATCGGCGTCAGTACCGGGAAAATTTCTTCCTGGTAATAAGCCTCCAGCCAGCGGCGGCCTTTTTCGCTTAATTCGCTTACGCGGCAAATGTAAATGCCTGCCTCGCGCAGTTCCTTAACCAGCGAAAGCAGATATTTGTTTAACAGCTTCATCTGGTCGTGAGCTGCTTTGCTTATTTCTTCAAGCTGGGCTTTAACGGTAAGCCCAGCCGCGTCGCGTTTGTTAATGCCGTTTTCGTACTGGTCCCACAAGCCTGCCACGCGCACCATAAAAAACTCATCAAGGTTAGACGCGGTAATGGCAACAAATTTCAAGCGTTCCAAAAGCGGCGTGGTTTTTACGCCGGCTTCGCGCAGTACGCGCAGGTTAAATTTTAACCAGCTGAGTTCGCGGTTAAAAAAGTATTCCGGTTTATTAAGATTAATTTTTTCGTTCTTTTCCATTTATCTGTCCACCCGTTCCAAAACTGCCTGTAATCCGTAAACTTCTTCAAAGAAAGATGCCTTGGAGGCAAAAGTCCATTCTTCTATCGTCAAATCTTCAAGGGTAACGGCTTCCACCTTCATTACGCCGTTTTTAACGTTAACGCGGCAGCTTTTGATTTTTTGCTTATAGCTGCGGTCCATGGCATCGGCAAGACGCACCAGCGCGGCTATTTTTGCTACCAACGGCATAATTTCCGGCGACATTTCTTCCACTTCGGCATGGCGTTTGCCGCTGAACAGCCTGTGTGCATGGTAATAGCTTGCCAGCGCCACTATTTTTTTGTCCATTTCGCTGAAGCCTAAAATGTCGCACGACATAATCAGCATATAGCTGTACAGCGAATGGCTGCGCAGCGAAACGTATTTGCCGATATCGTGCAGCAGCGCGGTTGCCTGCAAAAGAATGCGGCTGTGGCTGTCAAGCCCGTGGTGTTTGCCGAGTTTATCGAACATGGCAAGGGCAAGCTTGGCCACCTGGCGCGAATGTGCCTCGTCATACTGGTAACGCTCACCGATGCTGTACAGAAGGCTGAGCTGCTCCTGCTCAAGCTCGTCGGCATAATCCTTGCTGGCCTTCGGGCCGATATGCAAAAGGCAGATGCCGTCAATAAAGCGGTCATCCGTAAGGATAATTTCCTGAACCGGCACCAGTGCCAGAAGCTGCTCGTACAGCAAAATTGTCGGCACAACCAGTTCCGCCACATCTTCGTTGATTTTAAACACTTTAATAATCTGCGGCAGGTTCAGCTCATGCACGGTTTTAAACAGCTGCATGAACTGTTCCGTTTTAATGCGGATAACGCCGGCTTTAAATTCAACGCCCATCATCTGCAGCAGAAGTTCCGATTCTGCGCCTGTCAGCACAAGATAATGTATCTGCTCGTTTTTCAACGCATCCCTTACCGCGCCCATCGTACTTGAAAGGTATTCGGCAAGAGCCTGGTTGAATTTCATTGAACTGCGCTGATTGCGGTTAAAACTTTCCTTAACGCGGATAACACCGATATTAAGGTTCTGCTGGTAACGTATAATATTATCTTTTACAAAAGTAATGCCAAGCCCGCCGGAAGAAATATCCATCATCAGCATGCTCTCATCAACGCCGGTCAGGCCGTCAAGCTTCATAGTGCGGCGGATGGAAGCATACTTGGTATAAATTTCTTCCGGAAGGTCAATAACCGTTACTTTCAAGCCCGTCCTGATATAAATCTGGTCTAACAGGAATACGCGGTTTAAAGCCTCGCGCACTGCTGTTGTTGCCTGCATGCTGTATTCTTCAACTTCATATTCCGTCATCAGGCGTTTAAAGCCAACCAAAAGCTCGCAAATTTCATTTACCATGCTGAACGGAATGATTTTGTTTTTGAAGGTTTCCTCGCCCAGGCGCACGCGGCGGTTGCATTCCTCCAGAACTTTCATATTGTTTAAATTGCGGTACTGCACAATCTGCATGCTTATCATCTCAGAGCCGAGATGTATTGCTGCAAAAATTTTATATTGTTTTTTTCTCACATGACCACCTCATTAAAGTATTATATATTAATTCGACACAGCACCCTTAAATCCTTGCCTTTAACAATTTTTTTACAGCGCCTTACCATCCATTTTACAAATTATGCGTTTTTTTGCAGGATTTTTTACTTTTTCCGGTAAATATATATTTATTATGCGGTTTTACTGAATGTAAAATGACGGGAGGTATGTATTTTGCAGAGGATAGCTATTATAGATATCGGTTCTAACTCAGCGCGCCTTGTTATAACTCATATTTATAAAAACGGCGCCTACAACATGGTATACAACCAAAAAGAAGCCCTGCGCCTGAGCCAGAAAATTGACAAAAACGGCAACCTTACGCAGCAGGCGTTTAGCGACACCATTGAAACCATGAAAAGTTTTGCCTATATGTGCAAACTGTACCACGCAGACAGGATTATTGCCGTGGCAACGGCCGCCATCCGCAATGCGGGCAACGGTGCGGAGCTTACGCGCCTCGTACAGCGGGAAACAGACATTAACCTGCACATTATAACGGGCAACACAGAAGCCTATATCAGTTACCTCGGCGTTATCAACACCCTTCCCTACCACAGCGGCATTATTTTCGACCTGGGCGGCGGCAGTACGGAGCTGATTCTGTTTCAGGACCGCAAAATACTGGAATCCGTTTCCGTTCCTATCGGCGCAGTAAACACCACCGCACTTTTTAATACACGCAACACCGTAAGTTCTTCCGTTTACGGCGAGTTGAGCTTCTTTCTGCGCACGCGCCTTGCGGAATACCCCTGGCTGAAACAGCCCAAGCTTCCGCTTATCGGCGTAGGCGGCACGGCACGTACCATAGGCAAAATGCACCAGCGCGCCACAAAATACCCCACAACCAAAATTCATAACTATAAATTAACGGTACAGGCCTTCCGCGGCATTTTTAACCGCCTTAAAAACAGCACGCTGGAAGAACGCCGCAAAATATCAGGACTCAGCAGCGACCGCGCCGATATCATCATTGCCGGCGCTGCCATTATTAACGCGCTTTTTGAAGTTACCGGCAGCAAGCAGCTTATAACCAGCGGCTGCGGCCTGCGCGAAGGGCTGTTTTACGATTACTATTCCAAAGAACGAGGCATACCGCTTATTGCCGAAGATATCTTAGCCCGCAGTACGGATAATATTTTAAACCTTTACACGCCCGACCTCACGCACAGCCACCATATCACCAATCTGGCGCTGGCCATGTTTGACGCCTGGAAACCGCTGCACGGACTTGGCAAAAACTGCCGCCGCCTGCTTAAAACGGCAGCGCTGCTGCACGACATAGGCATTACCATTAACTTTTACAGCCACGCGCGCCACAGCGCCTATATGATTCAAAACGCGCAGCTTTTCGGGCTTACGCATAAAGAGCAGCTGCTGGCTTCGGCCGTTGCAGGCTGGCACAACGGCATTTCCAAAAGTTATTTTTCGCGCGACCCGCTGTATATGACCATGCTTACGGAAAACAACTGGCAGACGGTAAGCAGGCTGGCGCTGCTTTTGGCCCTGGCCGAAAGCCTTGATTACACACAGACCGGTATTTTAAGCATTACACGCGCCGGAATAAATAACGAAGGCGCCTTTCTGGAACTGAAAGAACACGGCAACCCCGTTATTGAACTGCATCAGATACGCGCGCATTTAAAATGGTTCTTTAAAACTTTCGGCAAACCGCTGCATTTTAAAGTAACGGAAGATTGAACATAAAAACAAAAGCAGAAACGCAAATGCGTTTCTGCTTTTTTGTCTGCCTGTTAATTTAAGTCATCAGCCTTGGCATGGATTATTTTTAAGCGGCGGCGGGCAGCGCGCAGGTTTTCCGGCACTTCTTCTTCCGGCATATTGCGCGGCACCGAAGTTGTGCCCGCTTTATCGGCAGTGCTGTAATACCATACTTTATAATCCAGCACATCCATTGTCTGCTGTAATTTTTCCATCTGTTCCTTAACGCTTTCGCGCTGGCGGATAATCATCTGCAAGCGTTCTTTAATAGTGCTGTCACCGGCAATAACCATTTCGATAAACCGTTTGATATCTTTAATGCCCATGCCGGTATTTTTTAAACAATCGATAACAAGCAGCCATTCATAGTCGCTGTCCTTAAACATGCGGATGCCGCTTTCGCTGCGCTCCACAAACGGAAGCAGGCCTTCTTTATCATAGTAGCGCAGCGTGGAAGGCGTAGTATTTAAAATTTTAGCCATTTCACCGACAGTATAAAACATTTTTTATCACTCCCTTAAAAAGTTCACAATTTTGCCATTGACTTAAAGTGCGCTTTAACTTATACAATTTACTTAAACTTACAAGTTGATTATAGCATATAACCACAAATAAGCAAACATTTTATTTTGGGAGGCATAAAAAATGGATTTTAACATGTATGTTCCGACAAAAATCTTATTTGGCGCAGGCACTTTAAATGAGCTTGGCAAACAGCAGCTGCCCGGCAAAAAAGCCGTTATTATTATTTCCAACGGCAAATCAACCCGTGCCAACGGTTATTTAAGCCGCACCGAAGAACAACTGGCGCAGGCAGGCGTAGCCACAAGCGTTTTTGATAAAATTCAGCCCAACCCGCTGAAAGAAACCGTTATGGAGGGCGCGGCCTTTGTTAAAGCGCAGGGCGCGGATTTTATTGTTGCACTGGGCGGCGGCAGCGTTATCGACAGCGCCAAAGCCATTGCCGTTATGGCAGCCAACCCCGGCGACTTATGGGATTACATTGCAAGCGGCACCGGCAAAGGGCAGCCCATTAAAAATAAACCGCTGCCAATCGTTGCCATCAGCACCACGGCAGGCACCGGCAGCGAAGCTGACGCCGGCTGCGTTATTACCAACCCCGAAACGAACGAAAAAGTCGGCCTGAAAACGCCGGACCTGTTCCCCGTATTATGCATTGAAGACCCGGAACTGATGAAAAGCGTACCGGCACATTACACTGCTTATCAGGGTTTTGACGCGCTCAGCCACAGCCTTGAAGGTTATATCTCCAAATTCGCCAACCTTATGAGCGATATGTACGCCATCACTGCCATTGAAAACGTCGGCCGCTATCTGGCACGCGCCGTTAAAGACGGCAATGACATTGAAGCAAGAACGCACGTTGCTTTAGGCAATATTCTTTCTGGCACGGTAATGTGCGTAAGCACCACCAGCAGCCAGCATTCGCTGGAACACGCGCTCAGCGCTTACCACCCCAACCTTCCGCACGGCGCAGGGCTGATTATGTTAAGCCGCGCATATTTCGGCAACGTAATTGCCCACCATGCCTGTGATGAACGCTTTATCCGCATGGCAAAAGCCATGGGCATGGAAAACGCTGACAAACCGGAAGACTTTTTAACCGTACTGGAAAAACTTTTGGAAGACTGCGGCGTGGCAGACCTGAAAATGAGCGACTACGGCATTACGCCTGACGAATTCCCTAAAATGGCAGATAATGCCATGGGCCCGATGGGCGGCCTGTTCGCCTGCGACCGCGTTGCGCTTACCAAAGAAGACGTTATCGGTATCTACCAGAAATCATATAAATAATTTGCTGCTTTGCGCAGAAAGAAAGGAGCTTTTATGAACAGGATTTTTAAAACACTGGCGCTTGCCGCCGCCATTACGGCTATGGCAGTTCCCGCCTTTGCGGCAGAAAGCGCACCGCTGCACCAAACCGTAAAGAGTCTGCAGAAACTGGAAGTAAAATCTGCCGGAAACGAACATTTTACCAGCGAAGTTGTAACGGCTGCCCTTTACGGGCCGCAGGCACCTTCCAAAAGCTATGCCGCCACTGTTACCTTCAGCCCCGGCGCACGCACTTACTGGCATATCCACGAAATGGGCCAGACCTTAATTGTTACCGAAGGCACCGGCTGGACGCAGGAATGGGGCAAAAAGCCTGTAATGCTTAAACCGGGCGACATTGTGCGCTGCCCGCCGGGCGTTAAACACTGGCACGGCGGCTCGGCAAAAATGTCCATGACGCATATCGCCCTTTCTGAAGCAGGCGGCACCGTAACCTGGCTGGAACCGGTCAGAGATGAAGATTATCCGAAAGACTAAGGAGGAACGGCAATGAAAAAGAAATATCTGGCACTTTTAACGGCACTTATGTTAACGGCAGGCATCAGCACCGGTGTGCAGGCAGCGGAACTGAAAGCCCTAAACACCCAGCAGGCAAACATTGTAACGGTGGCAGCCTTTATGGCCAAAGGCGATTTGCCGAACCTGAAAAAATCTCTTGCCACCGCTTTGGATAACGGCATGACCGTAAACCAGGCTAAAGAAGTTTTGGTGCATCTTTATGCTTACACCGGCTTTCCACGCAGCTTAAATGCACTCAGCACGCTGAACAACCTGGTGCAGGAACGCAAAGCCGCAGGCATTAACGACGAAATGGGCCCGGACGCTACGCCGCTCGACCCTTCTGTTGACCGTCTTGCCAAAGGCACGGAAATTCAGACCGCCATCAGCGGCCGCGTTGTAACTAACGAATTTGCACCAATCATTAATACCTTCCTGCGCGAGCATTTGTTTTATGACATTTTTGCACGCGATGTACTTACCTGGCAGCAGCGCGAACTGGCAACCGTAGGCGCGCTGGCAGGCATCGGCAACGTAAACCCGCAGCTTACTTCGCACTTCCGCGCAGCCATGAACACCGGACTTACACCGGCGCAGTTACAGGAAGCCGTTGATGTGCTGAACGAAACCGTAAGCACCGACACCGGCAGCAACGCGCAGGCAGTTTTAAATAATGTTTTGAAATAACGGACGGACATAAGCAGATATAAAGAAAGGAACAGCTACCATGAAATTACGCAGAACTTTACTTACCGCAGGCCTTATAATGGCATTAAGCGCAGGCGCAGCTTTTGCAGCCGAACCTGCAAACACTAACCCCTGGGGGCTTGTTTACCGCAATGCCATTACCCAAAACGTAAAAGGGCAAGTAAATATCCACCCCGTAAGCTACAAGCTGAACGGACTGAAAATTGCCGCCAATGTTTACACCCCGGCAGGCTATGACCCGGCAAAAAAATACCCCGCTATTGTCGTTGCCCACCCCAATGGCGGCGTTAAAGAACAGGTTGCAGGGCTGTACGCCCAGCGCCTTGCCGCACTCGGCTACATCACCATCACGGCTGACGCTGCTTATCAGGGCGCAAGCGCAGGCGAACCGCGCCATACCGACAAGCCCTTTTACCGCACCGAAGACATTCACGGCATGGCCGATTACATTATGACTTACCCCGGAGTTGACCCTGACCGCATGGGCGTGCTCGGCATCTGCGGCGGCGGCGGTTATACGCTTAACGCTGCCAAAAGCGACAAACGCTTTAAAGCAGTTGCAACTTTAAGCATGTTCAACAGCGGCGAAGTAAGGCGCAACGGCTATATGAACAGCGGCCTTGACACCGTACAGCAGCGTCTGCACGAAGCAAGCAACGCCCGTGCCGTTGAAATTACCAAAGGCGAATACCCCATCAGCGGCAACGTTGATTTTGACGCACTCAGCGATGAAGATATTGCCAAAATTCCTACCGACCTGTACCACGAAGGCATGATGTACTACGGCCGCACGCACCGTCACCCCAACTCCACCTTTGCCTATACCACCAGCAGCCTGATGGAGCTGATGGCATGGGACGCTACCGACCAGCTTGAGCTTATCGACCAGCCGCTGCTGTTAATGGCAGGCAGCAAAGCCGATTCCCTGTACATGAGCAAAGAAGCCTACGAAAAAGCTACCGGCACCAGGGATAAAGAACTGTTCCTCGTTGACGGCGCAACCCACATCCAGACTTACTATGTGCCTGAATATGTTGACCAGTTTGTTGCCAAATTGCAGGACTTTTACGGCAATCATCTGTAATAACAAGATAATAAAAAGAAGGTAATACTATGCAGCACAAAACAACCAAAACACTTGCAGCAGCCGTGCTTGCGCTGATGCTGAGCACAAGCGCCTACGCCTTTGAAAAACCCGTGCTTTTACAGGACCAGGGCAGCTTTTTTGCAGGCGGCACCACCGTTACCACACCCGGCAGCTTTGATTTCAGCAATCCTTTAAACCCGCAGGGACAAACTCTGCACGGCGACCACGCCTATGTTTTTTACCAGAAACCAGTTAATGCACATAAACTGCCGCTGGTATTTTTACACGGCGCAGGGCAGAGCAAAAAAACATGGGAAACCACACCAGACGGACGCGATGGTTTTCAAAATATCTTTCTGGAACGCGGTTATGCTACCTACCTTGTAGACCAGCCGCGCCGCGGTGACGCAGGGCAGGCAACCGTTGACGGCACTGTAAGCGCCACAACCAATGACCAGTTCTGGTTCAGCAACTTCCGCGTCGGCGACGCGCCGGAATTTTTTAAAGGCGTACAGTTCAGCAAAGACCCGGCAGCGCTTGACCAGTACTACCGCCAGATGACACCCAACACCGCACCGTATGACCAGAGCGTTGTTGTTAATGCTTTAAGCGCAGTTTTTGATAAAACCGGCGACGGCGTGCTCATCACCCATTCGCAGGGCGGCGGCCCGGGCTGGCGTATCGCCATTAAAAACCCAAAAGTACGCGCCGTAATCAGTTACGAACCGGGCAGCAGCTTTGTTTTCCCGCAGGGCGAAGAACCGGAAGCAATTCCCACATCAAGCCCCTTCGGCCCATTGCAGCCGGAAACCGTAACGCTTGACGAATTTATGCAGCTGACCAAAATTCCTATCGTCATTTACTATGGCGACAACATTGCCGAAAACTACACCGACGAGTGGAATAAAGATTCCTGGCGCATCCGCCTGGATATGGCGCATAAATTTGCGGCAGCCGTTAACCGCCACGGTGGCGACTGCACCGTTGTACACCTGCCGGAAATAGGCGTTACCGGCAACACGCACTTCCCCTTCAGCGACCTTAACAACGTACAGATTGCAGGCTTAATGCAAAACTGGCTGCACGAAAAAGGCTTGGATAAATAAAAACTTAAAAAGCCCTGCCAACAAGGCAGGGCTTTTATTATTAACTGATACGTTGTTTATTTTTCGGGAGCTGCAATAACGTCACAGCCCATGTACGGACGCAGAACTTCAGGAATTACCACGCTGCCGTCAGCCTGCTGGTAGTTTTCCAAAATTGCGCATACGGTACGTCCAACAGCAAGGCCGGAGCCGTTAAGCGTATGTACGTATTCCGGTTTGGACTTGGCATCGCGGCGGAAACGGATATTTGCGCGGCGTGCCTGGAAGTCGAGGCAGTTGGAGCAGGAAGAAATTTCGCGGTACATGTTGGCAGCAGGCAGCCATACTTCAAGGTCGTAAGTAGTGGCGCTGCTGAAGCCCAAATCGCCGGTGCAGAGGCGGACTACCCTGTAAGGCAGGCCCAGAAGCTGCAGTAAATGCTCGGCATTGTGGGTTAATTTGTCAAGCTCATCCCAGCTGGTTTCAGGTTTTACAATTTTAACCATTTCTACCTTATTAAACTGGTGCTGGCGGATTAAGCCGCGGGTATCGCGTCCGGCGCTGCCGGCTTCACTGCGGAAGCAGGCGCTGTAAGCTGTATAATATTTCGGCAGGTCTTCGCCGTTTAAAATTTCACCGGCGTGGTAGTTGGTTAAAGTAACCTCTGCCGTCGGAATCAGGTAGTAGTCCAAACCTTCCAGTTTGAACATATCTTCGGCAAACTTCGGCAGTTGGCCGGTGCCGAACAAAGTATTGCTGTTAGCCATAAACGGCGTAAACATTTCTGTGTAGCCGTGTTCTTTGGTGTTAATATCAAGGAAGAAATTAATTACCGCACGTTCCAGGCGGGAACCAAGGCCTTTGTAGAAGGTAAAACGTGCGCCGGTAACTTTAGCGGCACGGTCAAAATCCAGAATGCCCAGTTTTTCACCGATATCCCAATGGGCCTGAGGCTCAAAATCAAATTTGCGCGGTTCGCCCCAGCGGCGTACTTCCGGGTTGTCGGAATCATCTTCGCCAACCGGAACATCCGGAGCAGGCATATTAGGAATGGTATATAAAACAGCGTTTAACTGTGCTTCGATATCTTTTAATTTTGCATCGCCTGCGGCAATTTCTTCGCCAAGGGCGCGCACTGCTGCCATTTGCGCGTCAGCATTTTCACCGGCTTTTTTCATGCGGCCGATTTCCTGAGATGCGCTGTTGCGCTGGCTTTTTAATTTTTCAACGCTTAAAATAACTTCGCGGCGCTGTTTGTCCAGCTCCAAAAAAGCGTCTAAATCTATTTTGGAATGGCGCTTTGCCAGTGCTTCTTTTACCGCATCAGGATTTTCCCTGACAAAATTCATGTCTAACATGTACATTCCTCCAAATTTACTTCTTTACTATAATATTTATATTTTATCACAAACACGGGCAATATTAAAGTAAAGCCTGTATAATCAGCAAAAAATCTTATATTTTAATGTTATGATGCCTTTGTACTGCACTTAAACTGCTTAATATTAAAATTTTATTTTTCTTGTGCGGCAGCATCAAATTAATGAATTAAGAGTGCATAATTTTATTTTACAGAGAGCAGAAGCAAAAATTTTCAGCGGCACCAAATACATTTTTAAAAATTTTTTCAAAAAACACTTGACGGCGCGCATAAAAGTTAGTATACTATCTCTTGCACAGTTCTAAAACTTGCTTGGCCCATTAGCTCAGTTGGTAGAGCACCTGACTCTTAATCAGGGTG
>ULSH01019225.1_pt1 | contig 39641 bp, 41 predicted proteins | sample 1956151 | NCBI WGS metagenome assembly ULSH01 (sample SAMEA4835702, study PRJEB28245) | human gut metagenome | biome: gut microbiome; material: fecal sample | place: Denmark | collected 2008 | reverse complement strand
CCGCCTGCCCCTTGCCGATCCCGATCAGAACGCCAAAGTAGAGTCATTCGAGTACGAAGGGATGAAGATCTGCAATTTCGAGATGGAGTCGTCAGCCCTCGCCGGACTGTCCTCCCTCCTCGGACACAAGGCAATGACCTGCTGCATGGTCATCGCCAACCGACTGGCAGGCAAGGCCAATCCAAACTATAAGAACAGCATCGACGGCCTCATCCAGCTCGTCCTTGCAAGGATCTGATACTCCCTATAAACAGGAAACAGATTGTGTCGGCTATCCTTCTCCGATACCGACCGTCATCAAACGACCACGGGCCGACCGCCAACACTATGACGTACCGACCCGTGGATGAATCTCCAATAAAAAAATATCACGCCCGCCAACGGGTTGAACAACAATGAAAGAACCATTACATTCAGATACCATCTGCGCCCTCGCCACTCCTGCCGGGGGCGCAATTGGTATCATACGCGTCTCCGGTCCGGAGGCTATCTCCCTTACCGACCGTACCTTCCGGGGACGGCATAAGCTCTCAGATACGCCTACTCAGTGTCTGCGCTACGGTGAGGTACTGGCCGATGACGGATCGGTCATCGATGATGTCGTTATCGGCATCTGGCGCGCACCCCATTCCTATACCGGCGAGGACTGTGTCGACATCAACTGTCACGGCTCACGCTACATCCTCCAACAGATGCTCCAGCGGCTCATCTCCTTAGGTGCACGGCAGGCACATCCCGGCGAATACACCCAACGGGCCTATCTCAACGGCAAGATGGACCTCAGTCAGGCCGAGGCTGTCGCCGATCTGGTAGCCGCGACAAACAGTGCCACACATCAGCTGGCCATCAGCCAGCTGCGTGGACATTTCTCCTCCGAGCTCGCACGCCTGCGCGAACGTCTGCTGAAGATGACATCACTGCTCGAACTCGAGTTGGACTTCTCCGACCATGAGGACCTTGAGTTCGCATCCCGGCCCGAGCTCACACAGCTCGCCCAGGAGATCGACGACCGCGTACAGCGGCTCGCCCACTCCTTCGCAGCCGGAAAGGCAATGAAGGAAGGAATCCCCGTAGCCATCGTCGGCAGGACGAACGTAGGAAAATCGACACTGCTCAACAGACTCCTCCATGAGGACCGTGCCATCGTCAGCGACATCCACGGCACCACACGCGATGTCATCGAGGACACCACAGAAATCCACGGCGTCACATTCCGGTTCATCGATACGGCCGGAATACGCGAGACTGACGACACCGTGGAGCGCCTCGGCATCAAACGGACCTATCAGAAAATCTCTGAGGCTTCCATCATATTGTGGATCATCGACGCCCTCCCCTCGCCCGACGAGGTGGCCGACATGAAGCGGCGCTGCGAAAGACGCAAGCTCATGATCGTGTGGAACAAAGCCGACATCAATCAGGTGCCAGAGACGCTGGCAACCGATCTGAAGAGCGATCTCTCTTCCGACGACGTGGCCCACACCCTCCTTTCCATCTCAGCCAAAGAGAATATAGGCATCGACGATCTGCGCATACAGCTCTATCAGCTGGCCGACCTGCCCGACCTCTCTGAGAATGATGTCATCGTGACGAATGCCCGTCACTACGACGCACTGTGCCGTGCCCACGACGATCTGCTCCGTGTCCTCGACGGTCTTCACGCCCAGCTCAGCGGCGACCTCATTGCCGAGGATCTCCGTGCCTGCCTCGATGACCTTGCCGACATCACAGGCGGTAAGATCACTCCACAGGACACCCTCAACAACATCTTCTCACACTTCTGCATCGGAAAATAATGCCGTGAAAAGAAAAGCTAAGAAAGAACAAATATAACTCTGTAAAATGCACAAAATCAAGCATTTTTAAGAAAATTATATTTGTTCTTTTTCTCCATATTTTCTACGTATTTGCATATTTTTTCTGTATTTTTGTCCCCAGATTGTCCCCCGAACGTGTTCCGAGGGACAAAATACTGTCCCTCGTGGGACAAATGGCAAGATAAATGAGTAAACCTACTATAAAAAAAGAAGGATATGGCAAAGAACGATGCAATTACACAGAAAGAGCCGGTTAAACTTCGTGAGAAGCGATTGTCTAACGGCGGTATGAGTTTGTACCTCGATATCTATCGGAATGGTAAGCGCCATAAGGAGTATCTGAAACTGTATCTGATTGATGCTAAAACACCAGCTGAAAAGGAACAAAACCGTCAGACACTTGCCACGGCGCAAGCTATTAAATCAAAGCGGTTAATTGAAATCCAAAACGGTGAGTATTCATTCACTAGGCAATTCAAGGATGACACACCGTTTCTTGAATATTTCCGTGAAATGGTAGAAGAACGAAAAAAAAGAAAAGACTCGAAGGGAAATTATGGAAACTGGCACAGCTGTCTGCGCTACCTTGAAATGTACTGTGATGAGTCAACTACGTTTCGTAATGTTACACCTGAATTTATCCTTGGATTCAAAGAGTTTTTGAATAATGTGGAAAAAGACACGCACAAACGGGTTCACCCCCGTATGGAAAGAGATTCGTTCCAGGGGTTGTCGCAGAACTCTAAGCTATCTTACTTTAACAAGCTCCGCGCTTGCATTAACCATGCATTCAACAACCGTATCATGCCTTATAATCCTCTTGTGGGCATTGAGGGATTCAAGGCTGCTGAAGTGAAGCGTGATTACTTGACACTGGAGGAAATTAAGAAACTGGCGGCTACCCCTTGTCGTTATCCCGCCCTGAAACGTGCTTTCCTTTTCTCCTGCCTGACAGGGCTTCGCAAAAGTGACATTCAGAAGATAACTTGGGGCGATGTGCAGAAATTCGGTGATTTCACTCGAATTATATTCAAACAGAAAAAGACAGGTGGACAGGAATATCTCGATATCACCCCCCAAGCGGAGAAGTATTTGGGAAAAAGAGGCAATCCTGAAGACAGGGTTTTTTCAGGATTTACATACGGTTCTTTCACCTCTGTGGAACTTCAACGCTGGTGTATGGCGGCTGGAATGTACAAGGAGCTGACGTTCCATTGCGGGCGTCATACCTTTGCAGTCCTGATGCTTGATCTCGGTGCCGACATTTACACCGTATCAAAGCTGCTTGGGCATCGAGAGCTCTCCACAACACAAATATATGCCAAAGTATTAGACAAGAGTAAACAGAATGCAGTATCTTTAATTCCAGAAATTGAATAAATACCACACAATTTATGACAAAACAGGAAGTCGTTATCAAAATAGCCAAAATCAATCGTATTATCGGTGAATGGAAATATCGGGTCGATGTTGGAAAAGAGATAGAATCACTATCACCCGAATTGTCCTATCTTGCAAAGTGGACACAGGAAATCATTCGATATATAAAAAAGAACCCTTCCAATAGTTTGGTCTGGCAAATAAGGAATATAGGCTTTACCGATCTGGTGGAAGATTATATTAAGAAACATAGGAATAATACCGGAGCTGCTTATATATATTCACTTGAGAACTATGTAAAAAGCCTAAAAGAATTAATGTCAATATGTGACAAATATAAGGAGGAACATAAAAGCCAATATGCTGATCTCACAGAGCCTTTGGCCAATAAACAGGTGGCAACCCTGTTGCAAAGGGCCGTGAATGCCGGTATGCTGGACAGTCATTTCCAACCTTTGCCACAGACACAGACCATACAACTGAGAGTCATAGCTTTCGCAGTGTCATCCATCTGCGGATTCCAGCATACTTATGCTTACTTTGAGAGATTGTGGAATCGTGAAAATAGTTATCGTATCAGTACCTGTAACCCTCCCAGGTATAAGACGGATGATTTCACAAAGACGAAAAGGCTCTATCCTGAGGTTGATTTTTCCGAGCTCTGTCCGAAACACGATATTGAGATATTTTATACACCACAGGAAGATGAGGACAAGGAAAAACTCTTCAATAATTTAATTGAACATGGGTATATCAGCCCGGATACACGCTTGGATTCTTTTATGGGAATTTTCGACAAAGAGAAATTCACTGTACCGGTGGAATGGAAGAAAGGGCAACGACAACTTGCTTATTTCGTACACTTGGCATTCTCCAAGTATAATGAAAAGACTTTGTGGATAAAAGCCGAATGCTGCTTCCGGATCAAAGGCAAGATTCCTCACAAACAATGTCTCATTACCGGTTATAGTTGGATAAAACGGGCCGGGTGGCTGGATATATTCGATACACGCTTGGCAAAGATTTGCCAGGAATTCAACCACGTGGAGAATCTGTCGGAAGAGGATTTTATACCCCCGAAGCGTCCCATACATACAAGCAAGGTAGTATTTCATTCCAGCCGGAGAGAATCCGATAGAAAAAAAATGTTTGCAGCCCTGCTCCAAGGAGAATACATCGACCCGAATACTACCCTTTCCGACTTCAATAGCTTGTTTGATGATAAAGAGTTCAAGAAACCAGTAAAATGGATAAAGTCACAAAGCCAGCTAATGTATTTTGTACATATAGCGTTCAAAACAGACAACCCATACGACCTCTGGAAAAAATGTGCAGCATGTTTCTGTTTGTCGAATGGGAAACAGCCGAACCTGACCAGTTTGAACAGTAATTTCCGTATTCTTGTGAAGAATGGATTGCTGGAAACATACAACACTGAACTCAAAACCATAGCAGACAAGTATGTCGGGACACACAAGTCCGGCAGAAAGAGCATTTCACCTATAACAGCCAGTAAAGATGACACCAACCCAACCTAAAATATATAGTAATATGACAAAGAAACAAACTTTGCCCCTCTCTCTTTTTGAAGAAGAAGGTGTGCAGCTCCAAATGGACGCCTGCACAGACCGGTAAACAAGGGCTATTCCGGTTGGTCAAACAAGCCTATGAGTTGTACAAAACTGAAGTAATCCCTAACAAGAAGAGCTACAGGCGGTACATGCTCGACTTCATTCACTCCACGCGATACCACGACGCGACCGATGCATGGAGCAAGAATGAACATCAGAAGAATTATTACACCGTAGTTGCTTTGCTACGTGAACACGAAGAGTTAGCGCACAAATATTTTGTACGTCCCACTCTCGGTAAAGTAGAAATTTCACTCCTGCTGGATGAATTCTATGCTGCTGACTTACCGCAACGGGAATCAGCATCAGCGTGTAAGGAATCTCCTAACAGGCACGTAGTTTCACCGGGCAACATTATCAAGCCATTGCTTGATAGGCATACGATTGACCTCATTGTGCAACTTGCCAATGAGGTCAATTTATTTAAAGAACAGATGAATGCTGACGATGTGGCATCACGTTATATGGCCGGAACATTGCAGCCTGTTACCTCCCGCAACAACACCAGACTGGTGATACTCTTGGATAAATTAGCCATGTATGAAATCATCCCATATAACTGGCAGGCCATCATTTCCAAGAGAAAACTCATCATCAGTTCATCTGGACGAAAGTTTCTTAACCAACATGACCTCTCCTCGACCCTAAACCGTGTCAAAGACACACAGCCCGGCCTTTCAGAAAAGAAGTTCATGTCCGTTATAGATGGCTATATAGAACGAATCAAAAGCAGGAAAGTCAACTAAAGGAAACCAAATTTGTTGAGAATTTTATTAAGAAGTGCATTGAGAATCAACACTATCAACATCAGTGTTCGGACTTGTGCCAATAACTTTGCCCTCCGTAATCGATTACTGCGGAGGGCAACCTCTTTTTGTCAAACAAAATCAGAAAAATAATGAGACATCGAAACATGACTTACGGAAACAAGTCGCTGTCCAGCCTTGTGGCCCGGATAGAAAAAGTGATAACTGCAATGACTTCAGAAAAACCGATAGAACGTATCAAGTCTTTGGAAAGCAAAATGGACGAAGTGGAGAAGATTCCCGACATCGAAGGCCGTATAGACCAAATCAATGAACGTATTTGGGCTGTCAAGGAGGTGCTGACCACAGCCGAAGCGTCAGCCTATCTAGGGCTGTCGGAAAGCTATATTTACAAGCTCACTTCGACCAGGCAGATACCGCATTACAAGCCCAACGGTAAACTTGTCTTTTTCAATCGGAAGGAATTATGCGAATGGGCCATGAAGAATCGAATACAAACAGACGAGGCGGTAGCCTGTACGGGAGGGAATGCGTAATGAACAGAAAAGATATCGATTTGCTGGTAGCACGTATAGAGGGCCTAAAAGGGTTCCTGGAGAACAATTCGCTGGAAGAATTCCAAAAACAAATACTGCATGTAGAGAATTTTTTAAGGCGTTTCGGGACACTGGACGAACTCCTGTCCCATGTTGCCCGAATAGAAAAGATTGCCTATGCTGCAAAGGATTTCCTAAACATAGACGAAGTCGCAGAGTACCTACAGGTATCTAAAAGCTATGTATATAAACTGACATCAACGAAAGAACTGACAGTGTACAAGCCTAATGGCAAGAATATCTTCATCCTCAGAGATGATTTGAACGACTGGATAAAACGTACCTCGCTTCTTTCCCATGAGGAGATTGAGAAACGGGCGAGCCAGATTATTTATCAAAGCAAAAACAGTAAAGTCAGGAAAGGAGGGAAAAAATGAGAACGGAGATGACATTGCCAGACAATCATCGGATAGATGAAGAAAAATACCGTTCGCTGCTGAAATACATCCGATTGAATGTAACGGAAAAATATGACTTTCCGCAGGAAATCGTTCAGATAGACGGTGTGACGGTGGCCACACTCGGAAATTTCAGTGCGTCCACTGGTAAACCGAAAAGTAAAAAGACATTCAATGTAAGTGCCATCGTAGCATCAGCCCTTTCAGGAAAAGAAGTGCTGAAGTATAAAGCGGATCTGCCATCCTGCAAAAACCGTGTATTATATATTGATACGGAACAAAGCAAATGCCATTGTCACAAGGTATTGCAACGGATACTCACCCTTGCCGGAATGCCGATAGACCAGGAGACCGACCGCATAGAGTTCTTCGTGCTGCGTGAATACACGCCAGACCAGAGACGGGACATCATCCGCTGGGCACTTCACGAAGAAAAGAACATCGGCCTTGTCATTATCGATGGCATACGTGACCTTATTCACGACATCAACAGTCCAAGTGAATCGCTTGATATTATCAATGAACTTATGAGATGGTCAAGCTACTACGAACTGCATATACATACGGTTCTTCACTTGAACAAAGGGGATGACAATACGCGCGGACACATTGGAACCGAACTGAACAACAAAGCCGAAACCATACTACAGATATCAAAGAACACGGAAGACGGACGAATCAGCGAGGTGCGGGCCATGCATATTCGAGACCGTGAGTTTACCCCGTTTGCATTTGAAATAGGAGACGATTCCTTGCCACATCTGGTGGAAAACCATCAGTTCAAGATGAACAAACGCGAACGACTGTCATCCTATACGGATATGACGGAGCAGCAACACCGCATGGCATTGGAGGTCGCATTCGGGAACAGCGACATAACTGGATATCAATGTTTGCTTGACGCGCTAAAAAAAGGATATGACAGCATCGGGTACAGTCGTGGCAGAAATACACTGGTCAATCTATGCAAGTTCCTGTTCCAGCATGATGCCATTCGAAAAACCGGCAGCGGCTACATATACAACGAACAATTTCATATCTGAACCGTGCCGGTTTAGTTTGTGGGTATATATTGTAAAACCATACCAAACGTAATATAGACAATGAATATATCAGAAGCAAAACAGATACGTATCGTGGACTTCCTGCAATCACTCGGATACAAGCCGGTACGCACAGTTAACAATCAATATTGGTATTTATCCCCATACCGGGAAGAACATACGGCATCATTCAAGGTGAATGACCGACTGAACGAATGGTATGATTTTGCCATTTCGGAAGGAGGCGGCCTTATTGAACTCGTCATGCGGCTTTATGGAATGCGCACCGTATCAGAGGCGCTGCGTCTGATTGCCTGCCAGACGGCCCTTTTGCCGCCATCCCTCGTTCAAATCCAACCTGATACGACAACAGAAGACGCTATGAGAGGTATAAAGATATTGCCATTGGAACACCATGCCTTGCTCTCTTATCTGCGGTCACGCTACATAAACACGGATATTGCCCGGAGGTATTGTCTGGAAATCCATTATGAATTGCGTAAGCGACACTACTTCTCCATCGCCTTCGAAAACATGTCCGGTGGCTATGAAATCCGTAATCCTTATTATAAAGGCTGCATCCGGAAGAAAGACATCACATGCATCTTTTACAAACCCGATGCGATACAGCAGCATATTTGCGTATATGAAGGTTTCATGGACTTTCTCTCTTACATGACGCTGAAACAGGCGGGTGACACCGTTGTATGCGTACATGCGCCGTGTGACCATCTCGTAATGAATTCCGTCAGTAACCTGAAAAGAACCCTACAGGCATTAGAACCTTATTCATACATCCACTGCTATTTGGATAATGATATTGCCGGGCAAAAGGCTGTGGAAACCATCGTTGGAATTTTCGGGATAAAAACAGTCAATGAAACGGCTCGTTACAGTGAATACAAAGACTTGAACGACTATCTGCGAGGAAAGAAATTGTAATCGGTCCTATCCTATTTCAAGCCCACCCTAAAAGCTCTCCACCAGGAGGGCTTTTTTTATGCCCGATTTTACGGTATAAATATGATTAAGTATGAAAATTAAGTATGATTTTTACGTTTACAACAAATATGATATTCAAAATTTAGATTTCAGATAAAAATCCTTTTTGCTTCTGAATATAATACATTTCTTTGCCGTCGCACAAAAAATATTTATCTAAAATCATACTTAGTAACATGAAATCATACTGGATATTTGCTCTTGTGCTGACGATACTGTATATCATATACTATGCATTGAATATCGTCCGCGACCTGTATTGGAAAAGAGGCAAGGAAAAATCTACGGAAGAGGTATTTGACCTTGGAACAGACGATACCCCGGAAGAGAGCGTGGATGTCGTTGAAGAAGAAAACGGATTCAGTGTAGGAAGTGCCAAATATGCCACGGAATCAGTGCCGGATGTTCCACCAGAAAAGAAGGGAAACAGTGTGGAAACACCGGTTGAGACGGCAGAAGAACGTCTGGAACGACTGAAAGCAAAGATGGAAGCCCGTATGGAAGAGACAAACGGCTATCTGTCCGATCCGTACACATCACAAGAGATGTACAAAGCCATGATATCGGGAGGACAGTTGGATAACCGTCCGAAATTAGAGTGGAAGCCACTAAAAGACAAATTATAGTGATGACAAAAACAAGAGAAAAACTATGCACCCTATTCCTCGTAATCCCCTGTTCCGCATTCGCCAAGAGCGGAAGCGTGAACTATACCTGGGGCGCAGACGCATTGGCAACGATGCACGACTTTGTTGTGACCATGATGCTGTATGTCCTATACATCTGCTATGCTATCGCCTCGGTATTCGCCATCGTATCCGCGCTCCAGATATACATCAAGATGAACACAGGAGAAGAAGGCATTGTCAAGTCCATTGTCGGGCTGTTCGGAGCTTGCCTTTTCATTATCGGAGCTTCGATTGTATTCCCGGCTTTCTTCGGATATCGCATATAACAGCAGTAAGCGTATGACGTGAGATGTATCAAAGATGCTTAAACTATTTATGAACCAATAAAACAAGAAGCAAGAATGACAAACAGAATCAGAAGAATGATGAGTAAGTTGGCGTGTATGAAAAGAGTACAGATTCTCGCTATTATGCTGTTGACCTGTGTGGCAACAGTCATGGCGCAGAATACGGCCGGAGACTATACCGCCGGAACCAATGCTTTGACAACGGTAGCAGAGGAAATCGCCAAGTATGTTCCTATCGTTGTGAAGCTATGCTATGCCATTGCCGGAGTCGTGGCTATTGTGGGTGCCATCAGCGTGTACATCGCCATGAACAACGAGGAGCAGGATGTCAAGAAGAAAATCATGATGGTCGTCGGTGCCTGTATCTTCCTGATTGCTGCGGCACAAGCCCTGCCGTTGTTTTTCGGTCTCGGGAACTAAAACAGTAGCGGCATGAAAGAGAAAGACAAGCGTTATCCTGACTACCCTCTGTTCAAGGGCTTGCAACGACCTCTTGAGTTTATGGGGATGCAGGGACGTTACATCTACTGGGCGGCAGGAGTAGCCGGTGGTTCCATTGCCGGATTCATCGTTGCCTACTGCCTGGCGGGGTTTGTGGTAGGGCTGGCCATATTAGCCGTTGTCCTATCCACAGGCATCGCACTCATCATGATCAAACAACGCAAAGGACTTCACACCAAGAAAATCGGACGTGGCGTATATGTTTACGCCTATTCCAAGAAGTTATGAGAAGAAAAAGAAAAGGCCTTCACGACATCGTGAGACCCTGTTGAATGTTGAACGGCGGGCAGGCTGCGCCGGAATATGGCCAGCCTGCCTTTATTTAATGATATGTGACAATGACACTATACATCCTACTTCTTTTCATCACCCTGTGTGCTGGCATGGCCGTCTCTGTTTACGCATTCGGTACGGGCGGAAAGCGCAAGCGGATTTTTCAGGATATTTACTTCTCCGTGGAAGAAGTCAAAGGCGTAGGGATACTGTACACTAAAACGGGAGAATATTCAGCGATACTGAAAATGGAAAATCCAGTGCAGAAATATTGTGCGAACATAGACAGTTATTATGAGTACACACATCTGCTTACAGCTATCGCACAAACACTGGGCGAAGGCTATGCCATCCACAAACAGGATATCTTCGTGCGCAAGCAGTTCGAGGATGCAAGTGGTGAGAAGCGTGAGTTTCTCTCCTCCGCCTATTTCCGGTACTTCAAGGGGCGTGAATATACAGACAGCATCTGTTACCTGACTATCACACAGGAAGCCAAGAAAAGCCGTCTGTTTTCATTTGACAGTAAGAAGTGGCGTGATTTTCTCGTAAAGATACGCAAGGTACAAGACCAGTTACGTGATGCCGGAGTACAGGCGGAGTTCTTAAACAAGGGCGAAGCGAGCGAATATGTGGACCGTTATTTCGCAATGGACTTCAGAAACCGCGTCGTTTCAATGACAAACTTCAAGGTGGATGACGAAACGGTATCAATGGGTGGAAAGCGGTGCAAGGTGTACAGTATTGTGGACGTGGACTACGCCTCCCTTCCTTCGCTGATACGTCCCTATACGAATATCGAGGTGAACAACACTGACATGCCCGTGGATTTGTTATCGGTCATCGACAGCATACCTGGTGCGGAAACAGTGGTCTATAACCAGATGATTTTCATGCCCAACCAGAAACGGGAACTGTCAATGCTGGATAAGAAGAAAAACAGACATGCTAGTATTCCGAATCCGAGTAACCAGATGGCAGTAGAAGACATCAAGAAAGTCCAGGAAGTAGTGGCACGTGAAAGCAAGATGCTTGTGTACACTCACTTCAATCTGATTGTCAGCATACCAGCCGATGCGGATATACAGAAATGCACGAACCATCTGGAAAACTCCTTCGGACGCATGGGCATACACATCAGCAAACATGCCTATAACCAACTGGAATTATTTGTCAGTTCCTTTCCGGGAAACTGTTTCAGCATGAACGAAGAATATGACCGTTTCCTGACCCTGAGTGATGCAGCCATGTGCCTGATGTACAAGGAACACATCCAGCACAGTGAGGATACGCCACTGAAAATCTACTATACCGACCGTCAGGGCGTGCCTGTAGCCATCGACATCACGGGAAAGGAGGGAAAGAACAAGCTGACGGACAACTCGAACTTCTTCTGCCTCGGTCCTTCCGGCAGCGGCAAGAGCTTCCACATGAACTCGGTCGTGCGTCAGCTCCATGAGCAGGGTACCGATGTGGTGATGGTCGATACAGGTAACAGCTACGAGGGGCTTTGTGAATACCTCGGCGGAAAATACATCAGTTATACGGAGGAGAAGCCCATCACAATGAACCCTTTCAACATCACACAGGAAGAGTTGAACATTGAGAAGATTGACTTCCTGAAGAACCTGATTCTAATGATATGGAAAGGTTCAGAGGCAAAAATCACGGAATTGGAATTCCGTATTGTGGAACAAATGGTGACAGACTACTATGATGCCTATTTTCAAGGATTTGACGGCTATAATGCAATGCAGCGAGAAACCTTGCGCAAATCCCTGATAGCTGCCGAAAAGCGTAAAGGGACATGGGGCGTGGAGGACATGACTTGTCTGGAGAAAAAAGTCGATGATAAAATACGCCTGCTGGAAGAGCGGAGAAAAGCCTTGAAAGTCACCTCCTTGTCATTCAACACATTCTATGAATATTCCTGTGAGCGGCTGGAACTGATTTGTCTGGAAAACAACATTACGGAGATAGACTACGACAAGTACACCTATATGATACAGCCGTTCTACAAGGGTGGCAACTACGATAAGATATTGAACGAAAACGTAGACACCACACTTTTCTCGGAGACATTCATCGTATTCGAAGTGGATGCAATCAAGGAAAACAAGAAACTGTTCCCCATCGTGACTCTTATCATCATGGACGTTTTCTTGCAGAAAATGCGCATCAAGAAAAACCGCAAAGTATTGGTGATAGAGGAAGCCTGGAAAGCCATTGCCTCGCCGCTCATGGCGGAATACATCAAATTTATGTACAAGACCGCCCGTAAATTTTGGGCCAGTGTAGGCGTGGTAACACAGGAGATACAAGACATCATCGGCAGCGAAATTGTGAAGGAAGCCATCATCAACAACTCCGATGTGGTAATGCTGCTTGACCAAAGCAAATTCAAAGAGCGATTCGACAGCATCAAGGCCATCCTCGGGCTGACCGATGTGGACTGCAAGAAGATATTCACCATCAACCGATTGGAGAACAAGGAGGGGCGCAGTTTCTTCCGCGAAGTCTTCATCCGACGGGGCAGTACCAGTGGTGTGTACGGTGTGGAGGAGCCCCATGAGTGCTATATGACCTATACCACAGAACGTGCAGAGAAGGAAGCATTAAAGCTCTATAAGAAAGAACTCCGGTGCAGTCACCAGGAGGCTATCGAAGCATATTGCCGCGACTGGGATGCCAGTGGCATAAACAAGTCCCTGCCTTTCGCTCAAAAGGTAAATGCGGCAGGACGGGTATTGAACTTAACATCAACAACAGAATAAAAATGAAAACAAAAAGAATCCTGATTACCCTATCTCTTAGAGTCGCTCTTAACGAGATGGGCTTTGAAAGCAGTCTGACAAGACAGCAGATTTTAATCGACAATCCAAAACTCAACTTACTGACCATCCGTGAGTTCTGCATGATGACTAAAGAAGAACTGCTGTTAGAAGACAACATGACTGAAGACAAGTTGTCAGCCATTGAGCGGCTATTGACGGAATATTCCCTCCGGCTAGGTATGTCGGATGCAGAACTTGAAAAATACCTGAACCAATATTATTTGGAACATCCCATAGAAAAAGAAGTCTATGACATGTGTAATCAGATACGCGCGACACCGCCAAACATGTACGTTTTTGATGAGAATAAATACCGGGAAGACCTGTACCGGGAACTTCACAGCAGTCCTATGGGCGGGAACCGGCTCAATGATTTAGATGGCAGCGCTATCATTCCGTGCGCGAAGCCTATTTGGGACAACCCTGGTATGTAAAATGCTTCTGCTCCCGCCTGGCACGGATGAAACGCGCCTTCAAGGACGCCTTCGTCATCCACGAGTTATTCTGCCAATTATCCACGGAGGACAGCATTGACGCCGAACGCTGGTATTTCGAACACAAGGAAGTAAAATCAACTCTTTAAAGACAATAAAATAATGAAACGACTTTTATTCGCCTTAATAGCCGTTCTGTTTGCCGTTGCGCAGCATGTTCACGCCCAATATTACAGCGTGAACTATGATGCCCGCACCGTAGCGGCAATGGCTGCTGCTTTCGGTACGGAAGCGGTGGCTGAGAGCTATTATCGCGAACAAGTCGATGATATCCTCAAACATTATACGGCTGCGGAAGTTGCCGCAGCCGGAATCTTCTCGTCGAAGTTCCTAGAACACAAGGCACTGTCCGACCTAGGTATCTGGAGCAGCAGTACGGAGAACTATTATTACCGTCGTATCTACAACATGGTTGCCCATAAAATCATTCCGAAGACCTGGGTGGTGGCCAAGATGATGCTCCGCTCTCCGCAGACAGCTCTTTATTGGGGCAGTTACCTGATGAAAATCTGCGATGACACGAAAAACCTGTGTATGCAATTTGAAAGTATCGTAACCAATAGTACGTTGACTTTTTCAGACATCGCCTTTCTGGAAATCCGGGCAGAAATCGCCCCTTTGCTGAAACTCTCAGAAATAGGTGAAGCTGACTGGCAGCGTATATTGAATGACATGGCTCGTGTATCAGACAACATTACCAAGGAAAACCTTCAGAGCGACCTCGACAACTTGTATAACATGGGGGTAGGACTTGCAACAGCGGGTATCGGCAATATCGGAGATGCCCTGTTGCAGACCAGTTCGTTCCATGAACTGATAGGAGGCAAAGTCAGTGAAGTCATTGACCTGTACGACCATTACGCCACACTGTTTGAACAAGCAGAGTCCGACATCGGCGGCCTGTTACTTGATATGGTTGGCGGTGAGGAAAACGTTGCGGGTCTGTTTGACTTCAGCAATTACAATCTCACTTCGTGGATAACCGATTACATGGACGAAGGAGCCGGCAACTATTACACCCAACGATGGTATATCGCCCGTCGTGAACAAGGCAGCACTACCCTATGCGACTACTATCCTCCGACGGATGACAACAGCATCCTGAACGGTAGTGAATGGACACGCTTCGAGACGACCGATGCAGGATTCTATCCCAACGCCTCACAGCGTGAGCAGGCACTCTCCAATTCCGAACGGTTTGCCGGCTGGTCACGGAATCGCGTACAGCAGCTTAACAACCAAAACGACGGATACAGCTACACCATCAATTACAGTCAAAACAGCTACCTCATCAAACGAGGTGACAAACTGACAAAAAAGGCATACGCATATGAAATACATGTAAAAAAACAATGGAACCACGAAGAGGTCATTTATGAAGAGGTGTTTGATTCCTATTCTATGGATTTGAACACTTTTAAGGCACAGTTGAATGCCCGCTTGTCAGAGTTCAACGACAATGAAGAAGGATATACCTATTATATTGCTTCCGACGCGCGGAATTACTATCAGGCAACAGACGCGGCCAAATTGCAGGGATGCGAGAGCGTGACTATCAGCGTAACCTGTTCGGACGGGGCTACGCTCGGACAAGGAAGTACACAATATAAATGCCGTACTTGCGGCAGTTCGCTGAATGCCCACTCAAAGGAGTGTGCCATGCAGACTACCGTGACAGACAACGAGCTGGACACCTCGGAGCTGGATGGGATGGTACAGGAAGCCGAAAACCAGGTGTCCGTCCTCCAGTCCCAGATAAAGGCATTGGAAGACGAAAACGAAATCCTGCTGAAGAAGATTTCAGAATCGAGTGTGGAAGACGCCGCTGTTTATCGGCAGCAATACAACAGCAACCTGACACAGATAAATCAGCTCAAAGGTGAACTGTCTGACTGGCAGAAAAAGCTGTCTGAATACGAAGATGCGAAGTCCGAGGCTGCAGCGGACAATGCCGTCGCTACAGATGATTATTACCGCATACCTGCCATCATGCAGGATTGCAAGACCTCATTCAATCTTACCTGGCAGGACGGTGGTTCATGGAACGGTTACACGTATATCCGGAAGGCGACCATGCCGGACATCAGCGGTACCATCACTTTCAAGGCGACCCTCTCAATAGCAAGGAAGCCCAAATACTTCCTCGGTATCAAGATACACCGCGCCATTCTGCAGATTTCATGGGAGCTGACCACGGAATACACAGACACCCATGTGGCCGATGTACTGACGCTGGACCCCAACCTGTCGGACACGGAGAAGACCAGCCTTGTAAACGACCGCATTGCAGAGATAGCAAGAGAATACCCTTCCTGCAAGATAACTACGGAATACGCCCGAACACCACCACAGGAAGATACATCCACCGGGAACGTGTACCACCTGCTATGGTCAAGCGACCGACTTGAAGTTGCCCGCGAGGTGGACACCCGCCTCACAAGAATCTATGCCGACCTTGTGTCCTTGGAAAAGATGATGCATTATAAGTACACCATCATCGACATACTGAAGGATGTCCTGCCAGAACTGGACACAGATGACGGGCGAAGAATCACGCTTGTAGAAGAATGTCACGACCGATGGGTAGAGAACGCCCGAAGCCTGCGGAACAGAAGCAGGCAAGGAAACAGAAAGGAGGTGCATCCATGAAATACAATCTGATTGGGACTTTTCTGCTGCTTATGCTCCTTCCTGATACAATAAAGGCACAATGGACCTTCGACATTGTATCGGTAGAAGCCTATATCAACGACCATAAGAAACAGCGTAGCCTATTACTGGCCCGCAGTACACTGGAATACAGCAACAAACTGTTACATGAGTACAGTCGGGATGCCACCGTCGAATACAAGGAGTTGAATGTGGATTTGGACAAGTACACCCGTGCTTTCGATGTTATTGATGTAATGTACCAATCTCTCCGAACGGTGCTGAACGCAAAAGACACCTACACAACAGTGAGTGACCGCATAAGTGGCTACAAGGACATGCTAACCGAGTTCAATGACAAGATATTGAAGCGAGGTGAAATCGCTCCCTCTGACCTGCTTATCATCACGATAAACGAACGAGCGATACGCGACATCGCACAAGACGGGGAACATCTGTACAAGTCCCTTAACGACCTTGTGCTGTATGCGACAGGGGCAGCAGCATGCTCAACCTCGGATCTGCTTATGGTCATGGAGGCCATCAACAGTTCTCTGGATGACATTGAGCGTCATTTGAACCGGGCCTATATCGAAACATGGAGATACATACAGGTGCGAATCGGGTACTGGAAAGAAAAAATATACCGCGCCCGTACCAAACAGGAAATCGCCAACAGTGCTTTCGGGCGTTGGCGCAAGGCCGGGAAACTGGATTATTAACGACAAAAGGGAAAGGATATGAAAATGAAAAGAACACTTTTAGTGGTGACGGTAATCACGACAATGCATACAGCTTATGCCCAGTATGCGACCTACAACCACGACTCGCCAAAGCAGAACCAGATTACTGTGATGGAAACCGGCACAGGAGCACTGACTCCTGAAATTTACTATACGCTGCTGCATAAGAACTACAAGAAAACAGCAGCGGCAAAAAACAAGCTGTCGTTCCGGACGCTGGCCGGTGTCAATCTCTACAACCAAACGGACGAAGCGGAAGCCATCGATTCCGCATTGGTCAAACGTGCCGAAATCGAAGCGTTGAACGTGGCGGACAGGCAGATAGACCTGGCATGGATTGCCGAAGGAGACAAAGTGAACGGACAGATGGAACGATTCAAACGCAACATTGACCGTATTCTCACCGCCGGAGGATCACCGGATGACCGGGAGCGGTGGACGGAATACTACCATGTGTATCAATGTGCCATCAACGCCACCCAAGAAGCGTACATGCCCAACGCGCAGCGAAAAAAAGAATACCTGCGGATATATGAAGATATAGTCAGGCAGAATGAGATACTCGTCACCTACCTTGCACAGCGGCAGAACGCCAGTCTGACAAAAGAACTGCTGGGAGCAACCGGAAACCAGTTGCCGGACAAGGAAAGTATCATCCGTGATGCCGTGGGCAGATGGAATGAAGCCGGACTTGCGGTACGTGGGTCACAAACGGACGGAAACGACGGAACAGGAAACGGAGAAGAAACAGTAAGTAAAGGACACTAAAAAAAAGAATATCTCATGGCAGACGGAAGCATACTTTCAGAATTTGGCATCAACATTTTAGAGGAAGAGATTGATGACGTCATCTTTCAAACCAATGAATTTCTGACCGACGCAACATTCACGGGGGCACAAGGGCCGTTCTGGTGGATATTGCAGATGTGTATGGCACTCGCCGCCCTATTCTCGCTCATCGTGGCGGCAGGCATGGCGTACAAGATGATGATAAAGCATGAGCCGCTGGATGTAATGAAACTGTTCAGACCACTTGCGGTTTCATTGGTGCTCTGTTGGTGGTATCCTCCGGCAGACACAGGAATGGCAGGCAGCGGCAGCAACTGGTGCTTTCTGGACTTTTTGTCCTATATCCCGAACTGTATCGGTTCGTACACGCATGACCTGTATGAGGCAGAAGCGACACAAATCTCTGACAAGTTTGAAGAAGTACAGGAGCTTATCTATGTACGTGATACCATCTATACCAGCTTGCAGGCACAGGCGGACGTAGCCCACACAGGCACATCCGACCCCAACCTGATAGAAGCGACGATGGAACAAACCGGTGTGGACGAAGTCACCAACATGGAAAAAGACGCAGCCAAGCTATGGTTTACTTCGCTGACTTCCGGAATTGTTGTCGGACTGGACAAAGTTATCATGCTCATAGCCCTTGTGGTATTCCGTATCGGATGGTGGGCTACTATATATTGCCAGCAAATCCTACTTGGCATGCTGACAATATTCGGGCCGATACAATGGGCGTTCAGCCTGTTGCCCAAGTGGGAGGGAGCCTGGGCGAAATGGCTTACAAGATATCTGACAGTACACTTTTATGGAGCAATGCTCTACTTCGTTGGCTTCTATGTACTGCTCCTGTTCGATATCGTGCTGTGCATCCAGGTGGAGAACCTGACAGCAATAACGGCGAGCGAGCAGACAATGGCCGCCTACCTGCAGAACTCGTTCTTCTCCGCCGGTTACCTGATGGCTGCAAGTATCGTGGCTCTGAAATGCCTGAACCTTGTCCCTGACCTCGCGGCGTGGATGATACCGGAGGGTGATACTGCCTTCTCGACCCGAAACTTCGGAGAGGGCGTAGCCCAACAAGCCAAGATGACAGCTACGGGAGCGATGCACACTGTATTGAAATAATTATCAACAAAACAACTATAATATGAAGATTGAAAAGAAAATTGAAAACTGGTGCCAAGACACGTGTTTCGTGAATTTCACCAACCAGCGTATGCACCAAGAACTGACAGAAAGACCTGAAAACAAACGCTATGACATCCTATTTGAAGAACTGGACGAAGCGTTCGAGTATGATGACCGCTACATCGGGCCGCTGGTGGAATACCTGACCTGCCGCCTGCACATCGCCAAACTCTGCAAAAACACCCGTCAGCGTGAACGTGGTATCTGGTGGGTATGGTACCAGGTAGCAATGGAAGGCTATTATGTACAAGTGTTTTCGGAATACTTTGACCCGTTACTGAACGAACTGCGTATGACCCTAATGCCTATACTGCATAGGGAATACACGCGCATGAAATCATTAAAAGGGAAGTAAGTCATGTATGGGGAATTAGGTAAAGGAATGGAAAAATGACCTGACAAGATTATGTACGGAAGTCCATGCCTTAATTTTAGTCCTATTGGAAACAGAAATGAAGCATTAGGAAATGGAAATCATCTGACAGCTATACCATTGAAGTTTCCTGAGGGGCATCCCCAATGTATCATCAAAGAAAAAGCAATCACATAAATTTGAAACTATGGTCATCAAGAACCTGGAAAACAAAATCAAGTTGGTAGGCATTGTCTGCACTGCTTTTCTGGTAGGATGCATCATCATCAGCGTATCAAGTATCTGGACAGCCCGAACGATGGTTGCGGATGCACATAAGAAGGTCTATGTATTGGACGGCAACGTACCGATACTAGTGAGCCAGACCACGATGGACGAAACGCTTGACGTGGAAGCCAAGTCCCATGTCGAAATGTTCCACCATTACTTCTTTACCCTGCCGCCGGATGACAAATACATCCGCTATACGATGGAGAAAGCCATGTACTTAGTGGACGAAACGGGACTGGCACAATATAATACGCTGAAAGAAAAAGGTTTCTACTCAAATATCATGGGTACGAGTGCGGTGTTCAGCATCTTCTGCGACAGCATCAAGTTCGATCGTGAAAAAATGGAGTTCACCTACTACGGCAGGCAACGCATTGAACGGCGGAGCAATATCCTTATGAGAGAACTTGTTACCGCCGGACAACTCAAACGTGTCCCCCGAACAGAGAACAACCCGCACGGACTGCTCATCGTAAACTGGCGCACACTGCTGAACAAAGACATTGAACAGAAAACGAAAAACAACTATTAAACCATCGAAATCATGAACATCAAGGGATTCAGACGTATGCTCCTTGGCGAGAAAATGCCGGACAAAAATGATCCGGAGTACAAGGAACGCTACGAGCGAGACGTGAATGCCGGCCGGAAGTTCGCCAAGGCAACACGGATAGACAAGGCGGCAGCGAAGGTACAGGGCTTTGCCAACATGCACCGGACACTGTTTCTGGTCATCATTTTCACATTCGTCCTCGGAGGATTGGCGTGGAACATTTACCGTCTGACGGTGATGTACCACCACCAGCCTTCTACACGGACGGCCACAGAAGTGCAGGACTCAGTGTTGCGTGAACGGCATAGAAACGTAGTTGTGCCACGACACCCAGAAACGGGTATCGAAGCAAAACACATACATGGACCGCAACAATCCAATGCAAATGAAAAGAATAATAATGCCGAAGAAAGCAGGCAACAGATGTATAACGAACAATCGGATAAAATGTAATGGAGATTTTCAAGAAAATCAATTTCAGGCAGACGAAGTACATGCTTCCGGCCATCCTGTATATACCGCTGCTTGGCACATCGTACTTCATATTTGACCTGTTCCGCACAGAAAAAGCAGATGTACAGGACAAAACGCTGCAGACCACCGAGTTCTTGAATCCGGAGCTACCGGACGCCACCATCAAGAACGGAGACGGCATAGGCAGCAAGTATGAAAACATGGCCAAATCATGGGGCCAGGTGCAGGACTATACTGCTGTTGACAACATTGAAAGGGATGAACCTGATGAAAACAAGGAAGAATATGAATCGCAATATACAGCCGACGACATTGCCCTGCTTGGTCAGCAGGAACAGGAAAAGAATATGGCAGCGCAGACAGCCGATGCCAAGAGGCGTGAGGAAGAAGCCCTCGCAGAACTGGAAAAAGCCCTTGCGGAAGCGAGATTGCGGGGACAGAAAGAAGCCTTACCCTCCGAAACGGACAGCACAACCATGTCCGAACCGCAGGACACCACCGACACAGTGAAAGGGACCATTGAGGAAGACAACCGTGCGGTAAAAGCTCCGGGAGAGAACGACAATGCCAGCGAAGTAGTAAAGAAAATAAAGACTGCCTCGGATTACTTCCACACGATAGACCGCAACGGGTTGGAACCGAAACTCATCCAAGCCATCATAGACGAAGACATCAAGGCTGTTGACGGTTCGCGTGTACGTCTAAGATTATTGGACGATGTGGAAATTGACGGCGGTACGGTCAAGAAAGGCACTTATCTATACGCCACGGTAAGCGGTTTCTCCTCCGGGCGAGTAAAAGGAAGCATCAACAGCATCCTCGTCAACGACGAACTGGTCAAAGTGAATCTTTCGATATATGATACAGACGGACTTGAAGGTCTGTATGTACCGCAAAGCCAATTCCGAGAGACTAGCAAGGACGTGGCAAGCGGAGCAATGAGCGGCAATATGAGTATAAACACCGGCGGTTACAACAACAGCCTAGCCCAATGGGGGATGCAGGCTGTGCAGAATGCTTACCAGAAAACGAGCAACGCCATCAGCAAAGCCATAAAGAAAAACAAAGTGAAACTGAAATACGGAACATTCGTATATCTAGTGAACGGAAACCGAAAATAATACAAACAACCACGAAAATGATACAGAATGACAATATTTACAACATGGACTGTCTGGAAGGCATGAAACACATCAACGACCATAGTATAGATGCCATAATTGCAGACCTGCCTTACGGAGTTCTGAACCGTCAGAACAAATCCGTGAAATGGGACCAGAAAATTCCACTTGAACCTTTATGGGAACAATACAAGAGAATCACCAAACCGGACAGCCCCATCATCCTGTTTGCGCAGGGAATGTTTACAGCGGAACTGGTGCTGTCACAGCCCAAACTGTGGCGGTACAACCTGATCTGGCATAAAGACAGAAGCAGCGGTCACCTGAATGCCAACCGTATGCCGTTGCGACAACATGAGGATATCCTCATATTCTACAAAAAACTGCCGGTGTATCATCCACAAATGACAGCTTGTCCCCCTGAAAAAAGGAATCATGGCCGCCGTAAGACAGAGGGTTTCACCAACCGTTGCTATGGAGAAATGAAACTCGCACCGGTACGCATTGCCGATGACAAATATCCCACATCAGTCATTTCCGCACCGAAAGAACACCGGAACGGCATGTTTTATCATCCGACACAGAAGCCGGTTGCCCTGATAGAGTACCTGATACGTACCTACACGGACGAAGGAGACATAGTATTGGACAACTGTATAGGTTCAGGAACAACCGCCGTGGCTGCCGTCCGGACGGGACGACACTATATCGGATTCGAGATAGACAAATCGTACTGCGAAATTGCCGAACAACGAATCCGAGAAGAAATGAAACACGTAGAAGACATGAAACAAAAGACAAATATACAACAGTAAGATAATCAATGGCAATATGAATATGAATCTGAAAAAAGAAATGATGGCAATTTTACTTATTGGCGGGCTGCTGTCAGGACAGGACACAATGGCTCAACGGACATACGAAGAAATGGAGCAGCTGACCGTGAACGAGCAGGTGACAACCGTCATCACCGCTTCAGAGCCGGTACGCTTCGTGGACATCTCTACCGACAAGATTGCTGGAGACCAACCTCTTGACAACATCATAAGACTGAAGCCCAAGGAACCAGGACACGAAGACGGCGACGTGCTTGCCATCGTGACCGTTGTGACAGAACGCTACCGTACACAGTATGCACTGATCTACACCACAAGGATGACAGAAGCCGTAACTGACAAGGAAATCTTACCGCTGGAACGAAATGCCTATAACAATCCCACCGTATCCATGTCCACAGCCGAGATGTCCGGACTGGCCAGACGCATCTGGAACTCTCCAGCCAAAATACGTAATGTGGCAAGCAAAGGACACCGCATGACCATGCGACTGAACAACATCTATGCCGTGGGCGACTATTTCTTTATTGACTTCTCAATCGAGAACAGAACGCATATCCGTTTCGACATCGACGAGATACGAGTAAAACTTGCGGATAAAAAGGTATCCAAAGCAACCAACTCACAGGTTATCGAGCTGACTCCGGCAATGGTGCTGGAGCCGAACCGGACATTCCACCGGGGTTATCGCAATGTAATTGTTATCAAGAAGATGACCTTTCCCAATGACAAGGTGCTGACCATCGAGATGACAGAAAAACAAATCAGCGGACGCAATATCAGTCTGAACATAGACTATGAGGATGTACTGGCCGCCGATTCTTTTGACAATTCACTGTTGGAGGAGGAATGACAATGAGAAATACGACAATCCTTGTGATAGCCTGCCTTTGCATGGCTGTAAGCGCACAGGCACAACGCAATACCGGACGACTTTCCGTCGGTGTCGGACTCCTGTACCGCAACGGTATGGACCTGACCTTCTCCTATGAACACGAGATGAACTACCACAACGCATGGGAATTTTTCGCCAATGGTTATCTGCAATGGGAAGACTGTGAGAAGTGCAAGCATGTATGTCCGGAAACCTTCTGGCGGAACTACCGCTCCTACAGTTTCGGCGCAGCTTACAAGCCATGCGTAGCACGAGGGCGAAACCATTACGGCAATCTGCGTATCGGAGCATCAGCCGGTAGCGATACAAAGAAATTTCTCGGCGGCATCCACCTCGGCTACGAGCACAGCTATGTATTGCGGTCCGGCTGGACATTCTTCTGGCAAGCCAAGGGAGACATAATGATAAAAGGTGCCGACCTGTTACGGGCAGGAATAGTTCTTGGCGTGAAACTACCGGTAAAATAAACAACAATAAAAACATAATAAAATGATAACATTTAAGATTCACCCGATAATCCTCATGATGGCAGTTCTTATGTTTGCCTCCTGCGATGCACACATAGAGACTCCTGATGAGACGGTACGTCCCGGCCATGTTCTTTGTGACGATGGCAAGGCACTACCCTATGACCAATTTGAACTATCCGGCAAACGCGCCGTAGCTGTTGTATTTGATACAGGACAGCACGGAGAGACAGAAGGGAACGGCTATGCCGTCTATCTTTGGGACATCACACCCGAAGCATTTGCGGACAGCTTAGGTGTGGAACAGGGAACCTCGGCCGATACGGAGGCTTTTGACGGGAACGCGAATACCTTTGCCTTATATGACACACAGGAAACAAGCTCTCCGATGGCGAAAGCAGTCTTCGACCTATGGTATTACAGACAAAGCGCCTATATTCCTTCGGTGGCACAGATGCGTTTGCTGTACGCAGCACGGGAGACCATTAATCCCGTCATCGAAAAATGCGGTGGCGACCCTCTGCCGAATCCGGACACCGAAGACTGCTGGTACTGGACATCGACAGAAGTGGAAGGACAGCAGACCGCCAAAGCATGGCTCTACTCACTGGGCAGCGGTGCCATACAAGAGACCTCCAAAATACAGGCGCACCGAGTGCGTCCCATTATTACACTAACAAATTAAAACACCATACAATGAAAACGATAGACATAGCCATGATTGTAGGACTTGTGCTGATGGTTACTTCACTTATCCTGATGTATATCAGCGTGCGACGCAAATCCCGCCGACAAAAATCAGAAGAAATTATCCATTCCCTTATGTCGGCCAACGACCATTTTGACTTCCAAGTAAGGAGATTCGATGCTCTGTTGGATGATATTTCATCCAATAGCAAAAAAAATTCAATCCTGAATCTCCATGCCGACCAACTGAAAGAGATTGTCGAGGAATTGGAGTGCAAACGGAATGACCTTGAAGTAGAAAACCGATTGTTGATAAACACCAATACCGAATTAAAACAGAGTCAAGCAAACCTGGTAGAGCAGGCAACCCGTCTGCGTAATGAAATGTCACTCAACGAGCAGACCATCCGTGAAACGAAGCAATACATCGATATGCTCAATAGAATCAAAGAGGGCCTAGAAATAGCCTTGGGCAATATGCAGACGGAAGAAATACACTACCTCTCGCAGCCGGTATTCAGCCTAGGCATTACCCCATCGGTCAAAAATCAACTTGAATCCCAAGGGATATTATACATAGGCGACCTGATTCATCTCAACGAACAGTATCTCATGGAAATCTGGGGAATCGGACCAGTGACTCTCGAAAGGATAAAGACCAAGTTAAACGAGAACAACGTATGGTTCGGCATGGATGTAATCCGTGTCGAAAACCATTGGTATCGCAGGAAACAAGAACCGACTAGAAACTGATTTCATGGAAGAAAGCAAGGAATTACAGGGATTCTACCGGATATTCCGGGCAATGGTGTATATATCGGTACTGATGGAATTTTTCGCTTACGCCATCGACCCGGCCCTATTCGGTGATTGGGGAGGAATTGTTACGGACATACATGGCCGCATCAAACGATGGATGATATACAGCGATGGACATTTGGTGTACAGCAAAGTCGCCACAGTGCTGCTTATCTGTATAACCTGTCTCGGCACACGCAACAAAAAACACCTAGAGTTCAATGCCAAACGACAGGTTATGCTTCCGATTGTTTTCGGCCTGTCATTGTTGACACTTTCAGTCTGGCTGTTCAACCGTCCGATGGAACTGCAGCTTTACACGCTGCCTGTGAACATCATTCTTTATATGATCGCATCCGTTATCGGTGTGATACTTGTTCATGTAGCCTTGGACAACATCTCGAAATTCCTCAAGGACGGTCTGCTGAAAGACCGGTTCAATTATGAGAACGAGAGCTTTGAGCAATGTGAAGAACCTGTAGAGAATCCATACAGCGTAAACATCCCGATGCGATATTACTACAAGGGTAAATTCCGCAAAGGATGGGTGAACATAAGCAACTGTTTTAGAGGCACTTTCGTGGTTGGAACTCCAGGAAGCGGGAAGACATTTTCCCTCATAGAACCGTTTATCCGCCAGCATTCAGCCAAAGGGTTTGTGATGGTTGTATATGACTACAAATTTCCCACCTTGGCCACAAAACTGTATTACCACTACAAGAAGAACCAGAAGCTCGGCAAAGTACCCAAAGGATGTAAATTCAACATCATTAACTTTGTGGACGTGGAGTACAGCAGGCGGGTAAATCCCATCCAATCAAAATATATCAACAATCTAGCTGCAGCCAGCGAGACAGCGGAAACCCTACTTGAATCCCTACAGAAGGGGAAAAAAGAAGGCGGCGGCGGAAGCGACCAGTTTTTCCAGACTTCGGCTGTGAACTTTCTTGCCGCCTGCATTTACTTCTTCGTAAACTATGAGAAAGAGCCTTATGACAAGGATGGAAACCTGCTGTACGCCGAAAGGCGGCAGGACCCGGAAACAAAGTTCTGGAAGCCGACGGGTGTAGTGCGGGACAAAGAGGGCGGCAATATTGTAGAACCGGCCTACTGGTTAGGAAAATACTCGGACATGCCGCACATCCTGTCATTCCTGAACGAAAGTTACCAGACCATTTTCGAGGTGCTGGAAACAGACAATGAGGTAGCACCATTGCTCGGCCCGTTCCAAACCGCTTTCAAGAACAAAGCAATGGAGCAGTTGGAAGGTATGATTGGTACCCTACGCGTCTATACTTCGCGTCTGGCAACCAAGGAATCGTACTGGATTTTCCACAAGGACGGAGACGACTTCGACCTGAAGGTCAGCGACCCAAAGAATCCGAGCTACCTACTCATCGCCAACGACCCGGAAATGGAGAGCATCATCGGCGCTTTGAACGCACTTATCCTGAACAGACTGGTTACACGAGTGAATACGGGACAGGGTAAGAATATTCCCGTAAGTATCATTGTGGACGAGCTGCCCACCCTATATTTTCACAAGATAGACCGTCTGATTGGTACGGCGCGAAGCAACAAAGTAAGCGTCACGCTCGGTTTTCAAGAGTTACCACAGTTGGAGGCAGACTATGGCAAGGTAGGTATGCAGAAAATCATCACCACCGTAGGTAATGTTGTGAGCGGCTCCGCACGTGCAAAAGAAACATTGGAGTGGCTATCAAACGATATATTCGGCAAGGTCGTGCAACTGAAAAAAGGAGTGACCATCGACAGGGACAAGACCAGCATCAACCTGAACGAGAACATGGACAGTCTTGTGCCTGCCTCCAAAATCTCTGATATGTCCACCGGCTGGATTTGCGGTCAGACAGCCAGAGATTTTGTAAAAACGAAGACTGGTGCAGGCGATTCAATGGATATCCAGGAAAGCGAAGAGTTCAAGACCACGAAATTCTTCTGCAAAACGGATTTCGACATGAAGGAAATCAAGAAAGAGGAAGCTGAATATGTACCGTTGCCAAAATTCTACACTTTCAAGTCAAGAGAGGAACGGGAACGTATCCTTTACAAGAATTTTGTACAGGTGGGTCAAGATGTCAAGGAAATGATTAAGGACGTACTGAATAAACGTGGAGCTATCTAAAGTCTTGTATTATCAAAAGTTTTACTCAAAGAGAACAGATAGTCTGATAAGCAGAAAAGAAACTTTTTGAAAAACTTTTGATAATACAGTTAATCTAACTATTAGATGATGGTTTAAGATTGTCTATTCTGTTTTTTTAGAATGAAATTAAAATCGGTATCATCTTTTTTCCCCACAAATATACTGATAGTATAAAGAATGCAAACGCTGATAAAATATACAACAACGAAAGTGCTCCCCATAAAAATTTTCTAGGTTCTCCTTCAACCTCTTTTTTTATGCGTTCAAACGCTCCTTCTTTGCACATGGAACGATTACGAATGCATCCAAAAATGAACGCTCCAGCGAGAAACAGAATTGCATACAGGAATTCGTATTGGGGGACTAAATGATAACCTGTAAAGGAATCGACAAGATTTACTATTCCCCAATAAAACAAACAGTCTAGCAACACTACAAATAGCATTGCTGCAAATTCGTCTGCACCGCATTTTCCTATTATTTTACGTCGAATTTTGAAAAAATTTATATAAATATATTTCCAAACATTCATATTAATATCTTTTATAACCTTGTCTGAATTCAGCATTAGTTTTGTGGACAATCGGTATTCTCTGACGTAAATAATAGGGAACTATAGGTTGTTTTACATAAGTATTATCCCGCAAATTGACATGAGGATTTTTGGCGTAAGGCGATACACACTGAGAATACCTTGGCTCAAATGCCCCCGCTAAATCCAGAATCAGATAAATTCCACCAATAGCCCACCCTACCGGACCACCCCAAGTGGCTATAGCACCTACAGCAATATCAACTACGGATTTTACTGCGCCTCCAATATTACCTTTAGTGAAAGAAATTGCACCCTGAATAATAGAAATAGTTGTACCTACCCCAAATAAAACATATCCTATTTTTGAATATTTCATGGATTCAGCAATAATATCTTTCCTTGAACCTGTAAATTGATTTCCCCAAAAAGGTTTTTTCCCATCCACTTTTTCCATATACCATACACCGTTTTTCCCTTTCCATTTTCCCACACCACCGTTCCATTTGGCTTCAATATAAAGATCATACTGTTTATAACCAGTATAAAATCCTGCGGCAGTACCAGCTTTACCTGTTATATTTAAAATATTGTCAACAGTGGAAGAATTGTTTTCTGTAGGAATTCCACTTTCCCTTAACAGCATTGAGTTTGAATGCAACTGCCTCATTGCTTCTTGAGCAAATAATTCCAATTCGACTCTTGTTTGTGGATTTGTCTTGAGCGACATATTTATTGTGCTGCACAACTCTTGACAAAATGCCTTGTTGCAACTCGAACTGTCGGCAGCTACCCTCCAAGCCGAGTTTAACTGGGAATTCAGATAAGAAGTTAAACTTGAAAGTTCCTTATTGCCCATAATGTTATATATAAAAAAACAGCAAGCAATAGACTCTTTTAAAAAAAGAACCTATTGCCTGCAAAATAAAATATAAAATTACTCCTGACGATACTCACTTTCCCATACCGCTTCTTCCGGACCATCACCTTTGTGTCCAGCAAGCTGTATCACAAAGCTCTTGGCAGGGAAGAACGGTGTAACATGTATATTCAATAAGATGCGGTCTTTCCGATTCGGATCCTGTTCAACCTTTACCACCTTAAAGCGTTCGATAAGTTTGTTGGGTCCCATTATACTATCCAAGAACTTTACAATCTGAGAGCGCAAGTCCGCTTCGGTACGAGTGTTCCAGTTCTCGAAAGCACGACGATTGAGGAAATCAAACAAGACTTTGGTTATATAGTCGAATACACGAACTACCGAATAAGTCTGCAAACCAAGGTTATCACCATTAAACAATGTCTTGGCAGAAAAAGCCATCACCTTGGAATATTCGTTAACCATAGGAACCAATCCCATACGTTCCAGTTCGGAAATCTCGCTTCGCTTAAGGTCGAAACGTACACTTTCCACTTCATTGAGTCCGCCAAATTTCTTTCCGGCAACAACCTGTGACATTACAGTGCTGTAAACTTTTCCAGCCAAAGCAGCCGAAGGCGGGAGATAAAGATTTTCTTCTTCTCCAACAGATTCCACCTTTTGACGGCCAAGCAACCAGTTGCATGTCATTACAGTATTGGACTTGAAAGCATCTCCACTGGTGTGGTCTGCATTGAAGAAAATGTCTATTACATCGTCCGGAGATTCCAAATCCTGGAAGTCTGTAAACAAGAAAGCCTTGTTTTCATAGGCCATTTTTGACCACTTATCCAATATGGCATTAGAACCCAAATAACCAGGGATGACCAGTAAAGAATAATTGCGGCGTAAATCCAAACGGTCAAAATTCTGCTTTAATTCCTTGCTGATATAATCGGCGAAAATCGTATTATCCAAATCCCGGAGCTGGTTCATGCTCGCATTTACGATAGTGAGATTTTTAACCTTGTCACTCTCGGTATTTTTATAGAAGCAGGCGATTGTTCTATAAGAAACTTCCAAATCGTGGGTACGTCTTAACGCCTCTTTCAAGTTCTTGTTCAACAACTGCTCAGCCAAAAGAGCTGTTTCTTTCGCCTTATCGCGCATCTGCTCCGCAGTAGCATTTTGGCGAAGCAGATTTAACCAAACAGTTAAACGTCTCACAAGTGCTTTCCTTTCTGCATCCCATTGGCTATCGGTCAAGAATATATTCCGCCGTGCCTTTCGGTTCGGATTCAGATTAGAATAGCCATCGATAATGTTCTCCAAGAAAGAAAAGCCACCAAACTCCTTCAAAAGGTCTATTGCGACCGAAGAAGCGACTTTCCCCTGGGAAACAGTCTGAACAGAACTTGATGATACAGACTGCTGAAGCTTTTGTTCATTATCAGGTTCCATAGTCATTCATTTTAGATTTTAGATTTTAGAATTTGGTTGAGCATTAAGAATTTCCTGAATAGAGGCTTCTATCACTTCTGCTAACGCATCCTTCAAAGCAGGATTCTCAATTACCTTTTGAAGGGCCTTGTTAGAAGCCAGCTGTCGTGCAATCTTAATACTTTGTTCACGTTCAATGTCTAGTTCACTCAAGAATTCACTATTCTCTTTAATTTTCTCTGCACCGAAATCCCCCAGACCCTTAAATGTCATAGTTTCCTTTATTTCGTTGCCTTCGGCATCTACGTGCTCCAGTTGTACGGTCGGCTCGAAACGTTCAAAAACATCATCTATAGTCTGCAACCCATAAACACACTCAGGCTCAACAGGAGCCTCGTCTGTCAGTTGTTGGACAATCAAAGTTCGATTGGACGGAATCTCAGCAATGGATTCGTTCGCATCAACTTTGACCTCATTGCCACCAATCATGTAATCAAATAATGCCATAACTATTTATTTAAGGTGAATTATTACGTTTTTTATGTCACTGATTAATTTGACGGCCGAAATATACGAATTAAATTTTATTCCATCAAATTTTTGCGAATATTTTTCAAATAAAATATAGAGTTTATGATAAAAAACAGTATCTTTGCGAATGATATATTTTAAATAGACAGAATGAGTTACCTAAAAATACCTATAGATTTACGCTCTGCTGTTACCGGAAAACTCAGGCGCTGTTCATATGAAGAATCCATAGCACAGCAGATTATGTTACTGATTGTTTCCCATTACGGAGAAGTAACCGGTAAGGAAAACTATGGTTCTGTAATTTGGGAACTAGAATTCAGCCAACTGGTAAAAATCAGCGATTGGGAGAATAAAGTCCAGGAATCCTTAACACTGGCCATCAACCGCTATGAGCAAAGGCTGAATGATGTGGACGTAAGTGTTATTCTTTCGGAAATCGATGCCGAGGACAAGAAAAACATTCATGTCCGCAGAAAAGCACAGATAACAGTCAAGGGTAAAATCAGAATTACGGGCCAGCCTTTTTATTTTAGTACGCTTGTCTATATAAGTCCTCTTTCACAATAAACCTACATCTTATGCCAGACAAAAGCCATATTGAAATAAAAGATAGAATATTAAGGTACGCGATGGAGTTATGGGGAATCAGCGACCCTCGCGAAATGGATCCTGTAGTAGATTTGCTGCTGGATGTTTTTGCCTATGAAGTAGCCCAACTACATCAGGAGGTAAAAGCTTCGGATTCACGCCTGCTGTACCAATTATCCCGGATACTTATTGACAGCAAATGGTCCTTGCCAATGCCAGCTCATGCTTTAATGTCCGTAAATCCAAATAGCAATGAAGCCTGTATATTAAATGCAGAAGATCATTTTTATACGGAGAAGTTCATTTTTGGAAAGGAGAGTGTCCAAATCTTCTTCACCCCTCTTTTCAGCTACCCGCTGGTCAATGCAAAACTTTGTATGGTCGCATTGGGAGACACTGTAAAAATGGCTTCTGAGAAAAAGGATGTTTCATCCATATTTCTAAGCCCCAAAGAACAGATTGACTCTTATGCCATCTGGTTAGGAATTTCCATTGAAGAAAAACAACTAGCTGAATTAGAAAATATCACATTATGTCTGCTTCCCCAAGATACGTCATTGGTAGCTTTCCTCCAAATGACACATTTTTATGACAGCAGAGGAAAAGGGCTGAAGAGCGAGCAAGGATTAAATGTTCAAGACCCTTACAACAATGCCCATTACTTCAATGAAATAAAAGATTTCTACAGTGATTTATACTTTACTATAAATATAGGAGAGGCAGACAAAACACGCAAGACATTGTCGGAACAATTCCCCCAAGCCAATCCTGCGAATCAGGATATAGATGTAAAAGGAAAATACTTCTGGCTCAAAGTAAAATTGCCAGAGGCATTTAACACACCCCAACGTCTTGAGTCACTAAACATATACCTGAATACATATCCTGTAGTCAACAGGAAAATGATATACAGGCAACATAGTTTTACGAGTAATGGACGCTTCATCCCCCTTCCTTGTCCCAAGGGCTCCTATTTCCTTAACATACGTTCCATTTATGACAATACCGGGAAAGAATATACCAACCGCCTACAACAATACGAAGAAAATCCCAATGGGGTTTTTGATTTGTATTTTGGAGACCTGGAACGCTTCGATTCGGACAGTGCCATAGATTTAATCACCAAACTTCTGCAGCGAATCCGGGAAGACGGAAATGCTTTTTCCGCCTTGAATCCGGACACACTGACCGCACAATTAAAAGAACTGTTCGCAAAACTTTCCGAGGTGGAGAAAACTGTAGAGAATGTCAGCAAAGACGAAGGGAAACAACGGGTATTTGCGCTGACCGTCCCCACTCCTTCGGCCACCAGTGCAGAAGTGAAATACTGGATTACATCCGGGAATATAGCCAACAGGCTGGATGAGAGAGCTTTTGTGCAGCAATTCAATATGGAAAAATATGACGTATCCAGCATTGTATTCCGAACCCCAGTCCAAGGAGGGGTGGTACATACGGAAGACTCCAATCTCGTCCATAGTCTCAGATACGGACTTGTCAGTCGGGACAGAATCGTATCCAAGCAAGATATTCAGAATTATATTTCCCATAAAATCGGAAGCAGCGTAGACTCTGTACAGATTAAGGATGGTGTCGCCATTTCTCCGGAAAGGAAGAAAGGATTTATCCGTATCATGAAAATAGAAATAAAATTAAAGCAAAATGTAAGAGACTTTGCAGACTTGTCTGCTTATGCGCATTATCTGGAAAAGGATATGGCTGAAAGGTCTGTATATAATTCAACTTATAAAATAGTATTCTTATGATAAACAATGACTATAGCCCCAGTTTGGTTTCTGCCATCAAAATAGCCCAGTCAATGGCCCGACAGGAACGGAAAAGCACATACGGTGTGCCCCATCTGGTTCTGGCCATGCTGACCGAAAGCACGGGTCTGAAAGAGATATTGCAATCCATGCAAAAAGACATTGATTATCTTTTTGACTGGTTTGATACACGCAAGGAAATGTACTCTTCGCCTAATAACAATAATGATTCCGATGAAATAACTCCGGACGATGAAGTCTTAAAAGTCTTTGACGAAGCAGAACGTTCCAAAATCAAGCTAGGCAGTGATCATATAGATGCCGTTTGCATATTTGCAGCCATATCCAGGGAAGGTGTTGTTTATTCGCACCAGCAAATAGAACTTCTGGGAGTCAGCGAAGAGGATATACTTAACCATTACTCTGCCGCATCATCTATCTATTCTTACCAGGGAGAGGAAAATCAGATATTGGCATCATTCCCCTACGCTGAAAATCTGAAAACAGAAACTATCGTCAAAAGCGGTGCTATAGTAGTCGGAAGAGACAAGGAAACAAGAACGATGTTGGAGTGCCTGGAACGGTCTGAGAACAAGGCAATTCTGATAGTTGGAGATTCCGGTATAGGAAAAACAGCGATAATCCATGCTTTTGTGAAAGAGATCTGTAACAACAAGGACGAAATGTTACAGCAGGTATCCGTGGTAGGACTGAGCACAGCCAAACTGCTTGCTGGAGCATCTTCCGAGAACGAAATGGCACAGAAGATTGTCGCACTGATAAAAAAACTCAAACAGCTTGACCAGGTGGCTCTCGTAATAGATGATTTGCAGGTATTACTGGACAACAGTATGGGCGGGAAATCAACCGCGCTGATTAACATCCTGAATGCCCAAATCAGTGAAGGGGCCTGCAATCTTATACTTACCATTACCAATGACGCCTATCGCAAGCACATTGAAAAGCACTCGATAGAAAGCAAACTTGTCATCATCCATGCGGAGGAACTGGATTATTCCACTTTAGTGTGTGCGCTCAATTTACATAAAAACGAAATAGAGAAGCATTATGGATTAAGCATTTCCGACGATTGTATTCCCCAAGTAATACAGTTGTCCAAACGCTATTTTAAAGAACGCAATTTGCCATCGGCTGCGATTGACCTTCTGGACAGGACTTCGGCGGCAGTACGTCTGTGCAATAAAAATGCCAAGAATGCAATCGAAAATATAGAAGCAGAATTGGAGCGACTGACCGGTAAAGAGGGCAAACCCGCAGAAGACTCGGATTTGAAACTGTTGCATCACATGATATTCAACAAAGTCGGTTCTGTCATCACATCAAAACTGTCCGATACCTATATCTGGAATAAGGATGACAGTTCCGAAGTGAAAATACAAAACATAAGTAAAACACTGTCGGACTTGAAAGATATTTCATCCGCTACCATCAAAAAAGTAACGCCGGCTGAAATAGAGGCTATCGTAGCAGAATGTACGAACATCCCTATAGGAAAAATCCAAGCCAGAGAAAAAGACCGTCTTTTAGGGATAGAATCCAAACTTAGGGAAAGAGTAAAGGGACAAGACAAAGCGATTACGACCTTGTCCGATGCCATCATAGAATCGAGAAGTGGACTGAGTGACCCTAAAAAGCCAATCGGCTCATTCTTCTTTTTAGGACCGACCGGAACAGGTAAGACAGAATTGACCAAATCGCTGGCAGAGCTTCTGTTTGACGATGAATCTGCGATGATCCGATTTGATATGTCAGAATTCAAAGAAGAACATTCGGCCGCATTGCTTTACGGTGCGCCTCCGGGATACGTCGGTTATGAGGAAGGCGGTCTTTTGGTAACCCAAATAAGACAGAAGCCATATTCCGTCGTTCTTTTTGACGAAATAGAAAAAGCGCATTCCAGTGTATATGATGTATTCCTTCAGATGATGGACGAAGGAAAGATACATGACAAATTGGGACGGGAAGGCGATTTTTCCAATTCCATCATCATCTTCACATCCAACATCGGAAGCCAATGGATTGCCGAACAGATACAGGCCGGGCAAACTCCCACCTCTGCCAAACTCATTGAAGTAATGGCACAGTATTTCAGACCAGAGTTCCTAGGGCGACTGACCGAAGTTGTACCGTTCTCTCCCATTAATGAGAAAGTGGCCCAAGAAATATTCCTGTTACATTTTTCCCGCTTGCAAAAGCAACTGCAGGAGCAAAAGAACATCAACCTGGAATTGTCGGAAGAAACACTCCAGTATCTTTCAAAAAAAGGTTTCTCTCCCCAATACGGCGCCCGTCCTATTGCAGGAGTAATCAGAACATATCTAAAAAAGACCGTATCGCGTCTTATCGTATCAGAGAGCGTGAAACCGGGAGATAACATTATTGTGAACTACAGAAATAACGAACTTGCATGGGAACTTCGTTAGACAGGAAAGAAAAAATAAATGAACTGAAACGCAGCAACGCAAGCAATTATACTGCAGAAGTCTTTTTTGAAGAATTGCAGTTCGTACTTGGGGAAGAGCTGTTGGATTCTATCATGGTGATTTGTCATGGTATGAACCCTCGTGTTCACTCAAAAGACATCATGAGTGCGTCTTTGCGTTATTTATCAACTCCCAATACTTACAAAGAAATTGTAACCTTACATCTGGCACGTAACAGCATCTATCATCAGTTGCCAGAGCTGCTGTTCCACCCTTTGGTCATAAGTACGCCAGGTATGAGCAACAAAGAAATCGTAGATGCCATCCGTGAGAACAGGAAACGGGAAAAGGAACAGATTTCATTTTTCGCGCCTTTTGACACGGGCTTTTTTATAGAGCGAATCAAAATCATTGACCGAGACCTGAATTTTTTTACCAACCCGGTCACAAAAGAAAATCTGAACCGCCTGATAGAAACGCTGCTGCTTACACCTTTGGATATTTCCAAACACCAAAAATACAAGCTGTTTCTATTCTTATGCCATGCGGAGGAATACAAGGAGAATCTTCCTGCCATCGAAGAAATCTTTTCTATCGTACTGGATATGGAAGTCCGTCTCCAATATGTTCCGCATGTAATAACAGCTTCTCTTTATGCTCCATTGAATGAAGGTATATTGGGCGAGAATATCGGGCTAAACGGTCCTATAGAATGTGAGGGGGACGATTTGGAAGCAACTATAATGTTCAACCACGTCGAGCAGATGAACGATTACAATGGCCTGATGCGTATTGTAACTTTGGTTACCGCCATCCTGAATTTCTTTATACTCTCGTTCAGGAAGATAAACATCAAATACCAAGTACAAGGTCATATAGACTGCGTTTTAGGTAAAAACCGATTAGGATATGATATGAGTCTGTAAACCATAAAACACATAAGATTATGCAAATGTTATTATCCATATTTTTCAAATATCTGCTGGCTCCATTCTTTGTGATGATCATGCTCTTCATCCTGAACAGCATGAAAAATCTCAAGCAAAAGCTAAGTATGAAAAAAGCTATTATCTTCATACTCATTTCAGCCTTGATAATAGCTCTTCCCTGCCTTTTCGGACTCTTAAGAAACGAGTTCGTCTGGGCCGGATTGCTACTTACCATCCTGTGTTATATCGGATTGGGTTTTATATTTTGGAGATATACAGAATCGGATATGTATAAAGCAATCGGACTGTCAGAATCTACAGCAGGAACCATTCTGCTGCTGATTGTTTCCGGCGTATTAGGAGGGTGGATCTATTATCTGGCATTTGAACGTCTAAGCGGCGGTCTACCGTATGCCATCTGGGGAGCCTTAAATGTTTCATGGTTCATTGTCCCTTATATGATTATGCTTAGCCGTAAACTGTTCCTGCTGATTCCGCCTCCCATTTACATCCCTTGGGAATTGGGATTCGGCACATTCGACCGCAATTATTGGGACAACATAGACAGCTTCGAGTTCAAATCTGTCAAAGTAAAGATAAAACGAAAGATTAACGATAAAAATTACGCCACGCTGGTCGTAAAGTTACCCAATGGCATATCTTTGGGAAACTGGTTCAACTGGTTCATTGAAGACCAGAACCGCAGATTCCCACAGAACAAAATCGAAACGGAAAAAGACGGCTACAAGGTTGGATGGACTTTTTATACCACCAAATGGTCCAACTATCCCTTATTGATACGCATATTGAATCCCAAAGAGAACAGCGAAGTGAACAAAATCAAAAACAACCGTCCAATTTATATAAGAAGAGTCAAATTAACCTCAACAAAAAAGTAAAGATATGAAAATAGAATATTTACCGATTAATTGGGTCAACGGGCTAAAGTTGACGGCTCATCATTTTTTCGGGAATTATTATAGTGTGATGGAGTCGCTTTACAGAAGCACAGAAGACCACCTCACCGATTACAATTACGGCATCGGAAAAGCCTTTGACAATTCAAATGACAACATCGAGTTTGATATCAACGGCGAGTCTCTTGACACCTTATCTGTCAGACTGAAAAAATGTAACGGCCTGACACGAGGCGGACTTCCTGTCATCTATTATGAAGGATTGTACGGAGATTATGTACCCACCGCAACCTTGACCGAGGGCAATCCTCTTTCTATGGAGGATAATGAATTTCTCATTCTGGTATCAGTTAACCCTTATGAACAGATTCCTGTCGGAGAGCCAGACCCGGAAGAAATTCCACTGCACCATCCCCATGTATTGCCAAGCATAAGAGTACATATCGTCCCCAAAAGTCAGGCGAACAAGGCCTTTTACAGCAAGAACTTTCTGATTATAGGAGAAATCAAATCCCACGGGAACACCTTTGCCGTCAATCGCCAGTACATTCCGCCGTTGCAGAAGTCCGCTTACCATGACAGTGTAAAATCATTCATCAACCAGCTCGCACATATCCTGCACAATATCAAAGAAGATATACGGGTAATATACAGCCGTAATCTATCGGACAAGCGCAGAGATGTGTTGGCCAATAATACATTTATTTTATGTGAGGCTTTCAGCATTTTTTATAACAGTCACATTTTCTTTATTGAACAGATTGCGCAGGAGCAACCTCCCATCTTTCTTGTACAAGCCATCAATGAACTGGCCAATGAACTTATATCCGCGTTGCAGACTCTGCCGGAAACCATGCGTGAAGAACTGCTCCAGTACTACTATGAATGGACCAATATCACACCCTCCGATTTTACACGCAGTATGGAAGATGTAGCCGGTATCGTATATGACCATACGGACATCAGCGCCTCATTCCGTACATCGGGGACATTTTTGTTACTTCTAGAAAAAATGTTCCACAAAATGGGAGAACTGGAATATATCGGTCTTGTACGAGAAAACATTGTCGTAGGAGAAGAAAATACTTCCGATACAGAACAAGAGGAAAAGAAAAAGAGATGGTCTTTCTTTTAAACTTAAAACAGCAGCAATATGGAATCGATGAATATGGAAGAACGAAAGAATAGCAAATGGAAATTCTCCATTATATTCTTTGTTACGTTGGTAATTATTGCTTTATGCGGAAGCGCCTCCATCGTGACGGCGCAAAAGGGAATAGCATTGCTTGAAAACAAGAAATCGGAATATGATGAGGTTTTCAAGAAGCAGGCCGAGTTCAATTTCCAGATGGAAGAACTGTTCCGTGACCTGAACAGTCTGAAAACAAAAAAACGGAATGCAAGCGAACACAAGCACTTACAGAACCTGATAACCAAGAAACGTCAGTTGATGGAAAGTGAAATAAGCAACCTCACCCACAATTTTGAGATTTACGAGGTTATGCTTGAACAGATTAAAGAGATTCAGGTTACAATGGATTACCTTGACCGTGAAACGAAAAAAAGGGAGTCCAACATAGAGCAATTAGAAAAATGCAGAGACAAATATCAGGAACTGACTAAAGAAAAAATACAAAAGCCATGACAAAAGATGAAAATATATGGGGAAACATACGCTTTGCATTATTGCTAGTGTTTTCCGTCCTGCTCATATTTATCATTATGTGCAAGTACATTTTTGATATTCCAATGAAAGAGAGTTCGGATTTAATTAAAGACATAAACCATTCCGAAAGCATATTTGATGAACAAAGAGCACATGCGAAACAATCAGCCGAAGTCTGGGTTCAGATTGATTCATTGGATTTCAACACATATCAGGTTCAACGCATGGATGAAATTAAAGG